>SL_3KL_010_SEDDRAFT_10000048_pt1 | contig 65751 bp, 59 predicted proteins | sample SodLakKL_010_SED_2_FD_10381 | JGI IMG/M metagenome (IMG submission 10381)
ATGTGGCGTAATTGGTAGCCGCGCCAGACTTAGGATCTGGTGCCGAAAGGCGTGGGGGTTCGAGTCCCTTCATCCGCACAATATCTCACTTAACCGGAAAGTTACCGGAACGCCAGATTTAACAATTAATTGATACCAGGTTTATGGATATTGTCAGGGAAAACAAGGGTCAGCTGGAAGCGGTGATAACCATCAGGCTTACCGAAGAGGATTACCGCGGGCAGGTCGAAAAGGAGTTGAAAAACATGCAGCGCAAAGTGCAGATGCCCGGGTTCAGGCCAGGAAAGGTGCCGATAGGGCTGGTGAAGAAAATGTACGGGAAAAGCGTCCTTGCAGAGGAAGTGAACAAGGTACTGGCCGATGCCTTAACCAACTACATCAAGGAGAACGGGATGAATGTGCTGGGCAATCCCCTGCCCGATCACGAAAAGGCTGCATCGGTCGATTGGGAAGACCAGGGCGAGTTCGAGTTCGATTACCGTATCGGACTTGCTCCTGAAATCGATCTCGAACTGTCGGAGAATATTGAAGTCGATTACCACAGGATCAGGGTGGGAGACGAGATGGTGGACAACTATGTGAAGGATTTTCAGAAACGCTTTGGAAAAATAACGAATCCGGGCCAGGCCGCGGACGAAGACGTCCTTTTTGGTGAATTCCAGGAAATGGAAAACGAGTCCACTACGAGGGAGGACGGGCAGGTGCACAAGGCCAACCTCTACATCAAATTCCTGAAAGACGAAGACCTGAAGCAACAGCTGATCGGGGCCAGGCCCGGGGCCCACTTCGTGATGGATATTAAAAAGGCGGTAGACTCTGAAGCCGAGGCTGCGGCCATGGTGGGCGTCAAAAAAGAGGAACTGGGCAAATACAGCCCGCTGTTCCGTTTTACACTGGAGAGCATAAGCCGTGTGGAACCCGCCGAAATCAACCAGGAGCTTTTTGAAAAAGCCCTTCCTGGCAAAGGAATTGCCACCGAAGAGGACTTCCGCGCCCAGCTGGCCGAGCAGGTGGCCCGGCAATACCAGGTCGATGCCGATAAGCATTTCAAGAACCTGGTGATGCAAAAACTGATTGCCGAAGCCGACCTGCCCCTGCCGGTGGATTTTTTGAAGAAATGGCTGCTCGACACCAACAAGGACCAGCTTACCGAAGAAAAGGTCGACAAAGAGTTTGAGCAGTTTGCCGATTCCTTCAGGTGGCAGCTTATCGAAAACCACCTGATCCGGAAGTACGAACTGGAGGTTGCTCCCGCCGAAGTGAACCAGGAACTGGAATCTTTTGTCAGGTCGCAACTTAAGCAGTACGGGCAGCACGAGGTGGAGCAAAACATGATTGACGAATATGTAAAGCAGGTGGCCACCAACAAGGAAGAAGTAAAAAAAGTGTACGACCATCTTTTTGAGAAAAAACTGATGGAGCTGTTCAGAGAAAAACTAAAACTCAAGGAGGTGGAGATCGGCTTTGACGATTTCGTTAAGCTGGTCACCGAGAAATACAAGCAGGACCAGGCGCAGCCTGCCCCTGGCACCGACACATAAAAACCACAAACCATGAGCAACAAAGACGACTTTAGAAAATATGCCACCGGGCATATGGGCATCAGCAGCATGACACTGCACAATTACACTTCGGTGTACGGGAATTACATCAGCCCGACCATCATCGAGGAAAGGCAACTCAATGTGGCCACCATGGATGTGTTCAGCCGGCTGATGATGGACCGCATTATCTTTCTTGGTGTACCCATCAACGATTATGTGGCCAATATCATACAGGCCCAGTTATTGTACATGGAGTCGGTCGATCCGAAAAAGGACATCCAGATCTACCTGAACACCCCCGGTGGCTCTGTTTATGCCGGTCTTGGCATTTACGACACCATGCAATACATTGCCCCCGATGTCACCACCATCTGTACGGGCATGGCGGCATCTATGGGAGCGGTCTTACTCAGTGCCGGAGCCCCGGGTAAGCGTACAGCTCTGAAGCACAGCAGGATACTGATCCATCAACCCATGGGGGGAGCCGAGGGCCAGGCTTCCGATATCGAGATCACCGCAAGGGAGATCCAGAAGATCAAGAAGGAGCTCTATGAAATCCTGGCCCAGCACAGCAAACAGGATTACGAAAAAATATGGAAAGATGCCGATCGCGACTTCTGGATGACTTCGGAAGAAGCAAAAGGCTATGGGATGATCGATGAGGTGCTCACATCCACTTTCCGCACAAAGGAATAATGAATACCAACGTTTAACTGGCCAGCCATGACAAAGGACAACAGAAAATGCTCTTTCTGCGGACGTGAGGGAAAGAACACCGATATGCTGATATCGGGGGTGGGTGCGCATATCTGCGAACGTTGCGTGGAGCAGGCCAGCCTGATCGTTGCCGAGGAAAAGAACCTGAAAAACAAGCACCAGATTCCCTCTTTCAAGCTGTTCAGGCCCATAGAGATCAAACTTCACCTCGATCAGTATGTTATCGGACAGGAGGAAGCCAAGAAGGTATTGTCGGTGGCGGTATACAACCATTACAAACGTATTAATGCAGCCAACCCCAAACCGGACGATGACGACAGCGTAGAACTCGAAAAGTCCAATATCATCCTGGTGGGCGAAACAGGTACTGGCAAGACCCTGATGGCCCGCACCATCGCCCGCAAGATGAAGGTGCCTTTCTGTATTGCCGATGCCACGGTACTTACCGAGGCGGGTTATGTGGGTGAGGATGTGGAAAGCATACTGGCCAGGTTGCTGCAGGTAGCCGATTACGATGTGGCCGCGGCAGAAAGGGGTATTGTGTTCATCGACGAGGTGGACAAGATTGCCCGCAAGAGCGATAATCCGTCCATTACCCGCGACGTGTCGGGCGAAGGAGTTCAACAGGCCCTGCTGAAGCTCCTGGAGGGTGCAGTGGTGAACGTGCCACCCCAGGGAGGGCGGAAGCATCCTGAGCAGAAGATGATACAGGTAAACACCCAGAACATCCTCTTCATTTGCGGAGGGGCCTTCTCGGGAATTGAGAAAAAGATACTCTCGCGGGTACAGGCCAATGCCATTGGTTACGGGGCCAGCAGAGCGGAGCGCATTGACCGCGACAACATCCTGCAATACATCGCTCCCCAGGACCTTAAAAGCTACGGGCTGATCCCCGAACTGGTCGGCCGGCTGCCGGTTTTGTCCTATCTGAATCCCCTTGACCGCGATGTACTCCGGAAGATCCTTACCGAACCCCGGAATTCCCTGATCCGCCAGTATGTAAAGCTCTTCGAGATGGACAATATCAAACTGCAGATCGACGAAGAGGTACTTGACTATATTGTTGACAAGGCAGTAGAATTCAAGCTGGGCGCCCGGGGGCTCAGGTCCATCTGTGAGATCATTATGCTGGATGCCATGTTCTCCATTCCATCGCAGCCAGAGCATTCCGGCACATTTCAACTCAGCCTGGATTACGCCAGGGAGCGCGTGGAAAAAGTACAACCGGGTCGGCTGAAGGCTGCCTCCTGAGCCTCAGGGGGATTGGAATTCACATAATTTTTTCGTACATTAAAACGTTCTAACCTGCGAAGGGACATTTTGTTTATGTTACCACATGTACAGGCAATTAACCATTATCGCGATTATTGGCTGCTGCCTGCCTGGCGGGGGATATCTGCCGGCACAGCAGCCTCAGCAGATACAGGGCACGACCGTTGCTGCCCGTGTTGTGGGTGAGGACACCCTGCCGGTCATTGAGCTGAAGGGGGTGGATGTGGTGGCTGCAAGGCAGTTTAGCAACCGTCTGGAGCGCTTTCGATACAACCGCCTGGTGCACAACGTCAAAGTGGTGTATCCCTATGCCCGGCTGGCGGGCAATAAATTTCACGAATATTCCGAAGCCCTGTCGCAAATGGACAGTGAGCGCGAGCGAAGGCACTTTATCAGGCAAGCCGAGCAGGAGATCCGCGATCAGTTTGAAGACGAGCTGAGGCGACTGACCATTTCACAGGGCCTGATCCTGATCAAACTGATCGACCGGGAAACCAACCACACCTCCTACCAGGTGCTTAAGGAGTTCCGGGGCATATTCTCGGCCGTTTTCTGGCAGTCGCTCGGTCGGCTTTTCGGTTATAACCTCCGTACCGAATACGATGCCTTTGGCGAAGATCAACTGATCGAAGAAATCGTGGAACTTATTGAGGCCGGATTTATTTAAGGGCTTACTTTCCTCTTCCCTGCAATATGATCAGCACCGTATAGATCAGAATTTTGAAGTCAACGGCAAGCGACATGTTCTCCAGGTAAAGCAGGTCGTATTTCAGCCGTTCTATCATCTGACCCACATCCTCGGCATATCCATACTTCACCTGCCCCCAGCTGGTTACCCCGGGCTTGATCTTTTGGAGCAATTTGTAGTGCGGCGCCTTTTTTACGATCTGATCAATATAGTATTGCCTCTCTGGCCTGGGACCCACCAGCGACATATAGCCAAGCAGCACATTGTAAAACTGCGGGATCTCATCGAGGCGTATCTTGCGCATAAAACGGCCGAAGGGGGTAATGCGGGGATCGTTTTTGCAGGATAGCTGAGGCCCGTTCTTTTCGGCATCCACATACATAGACCTGAACTTATGCATCATAAACGGTTTGCCGTACTGCCCGATGCGTTCGTGTTTGTAGAACACAGGCCCCCTCGAGGTGAGTTTTACCCCCAGGGCGGTGATCAAAAAAAGCGGAGACAACACTACGAGGCTGGTGCCCGAAACCACAATGTCGATAAAACGTTTTATTGATTGCTGCCAGGCAGGGAGCAATCCGGGCTGTACCTGGATCAGGGGGGTTCCGAAAATGGAGGTCATTTTTACGGCACCCAGCAGGATGTCGTGCATTTCGGGAATGATCTTTGCCACCACGTTCGATGCATAGAGTCCGGTGAGTATGTGGCTGATGTTTTTGTGCTCTCTTGGTTCGAGGGCTATGATGGCCTCCTCCACCTCATATGCCTCAACGATCTCCCTGATGTCTTTAATATGACCCAGCCTGGGCAGCAGGTCTTCCAGGGGGTATTGCTCGTGCCAGCCCACCGTAACAAAGCCGATCAGCTTGTTGCCTGAGGCTTTTTTCTGCGACTGCAGTTCCTGAGCGATGTCGACCGCCTTTTTATGGCTGCCGACAATGATGGTATTGAAACCGATGATCCGGTTGTTGATCTTGCTGATAATCCGGGTAGAGAGGATAAAGCGGAAGGTGGTGGTGAAGAAAATATGCAAAAAGAGCAATACCAGCAAGGATTGGAAATAGCCTTTGGTGGTGGCCCCTTCCTGGTTCAGCAGAATGACAAAGTAAATGACCAGCACCCCGATGATGGATATGAAGATCGTTTGCCCGAACTGCCCGAGGCGTGAACGCCTGAATATGTTGGTGTATGCCCCGCTAAGATAGTACAACAGCAGCCAGAAGGCGGGGATTATAACCAGGCCGAACAACAGGTTCTCTTCCAGGAAGATCTGTTCAGGTATCGTGGCAATGATGAAACCGTTGTTGACTCCCAGAAATCCAATGAAAAGAAACCAGGCCAGTACTGCTGCCAGGTAATCAAATACAATGCTTTTTACCAGAAGAATACGCTGTAGCCGTTTATCCATGCAGTCAGAGCGGTTGAAAGATCAGGCATCGCAGACCGGACAAAATACCCTGCCCTGATCGCATATATTTCCAGATGGTGAAGGAATACAACAGGATAACGCTTGCCTCCCAAACTTATTGTATTTATTTGACTGCCTAATCGGCAAGGGGGTTGCTGTCGCCGATCTTATCCATGATCTGGTAAGCCAGTTCGAGTGATGCATAGCCATCCATGATGGTGACCAGGGGATCTTTGTTTTCGACAATGGAATCGTGAAAGGTTTCCAGTTCAGTTTGTATGGCATTGATGGGCTTGATCTCTGGTTTCTCGACCCAAATCAGTTTCTGGTTTTTGTCGGGTCCCAGATCCAGCACCATGGCCATGGGGTCGGGGCTGGACAACACATCCCTCATCCGGATGATTTGCGCTTCCTTTGTCAGGAAGTTAACGGCAATGTACCCGTCTTGTTGAAAAAAACGGGTCTTTCGCATGTTTTTCATCGAGATCCGGCTGGCGGTCAGATTGGCAACGCATCCGTTGCTGAACTCAATCCTGGCATTGGCGATATCGGGGGTGTCTGAAACCACGGCCACCCCACTGGCCGATAGGCGCTTGACACCGGCGTTGACCACGCTGAGCACGATGTCGATGTCGTGTATCATCAGGTCGAGGATCACCGGGACATCTGTCCCCCGCGGATTGAACTGACCCAGACGGTGTGCCTCGATAAACATGGGTCTGGTCAGGTATGGGCTGGCAGCAATGAAGGCCGGGTTGAATCTTTCAACATGCCCCACCTGCACTTTCACGTTGGCCTCGGAAGCCAGCTCGATCAGCTTGCGTGCTTCATAGAGCGTGGTGGTCAGGGGTTTTTCGATAAATACATGACGGAAGCGCTTCAGGGCCCTGGAAGCACAATCGAAATGCGAGATGGTCGGGGTCACAATATCTACCACCTCGCAGGCATCGATGAGGGCATCGGACGATTCAAAACGCCTGATCTTGAAGGATGAGGCAACGGCCGCGGCCGTTTCTTCATCGGGATCATAAAATCCGGCCAGTTCGAAGCGGTCGGAGGCCAGAATGCATTTGATGTGTATTTTCCCCAGATGCCCGGCACCTAAAACACCAATTTTCTTTGCCATTGCCTGTATCTGATTAAAGTTTGGATTTGCTGTTATCCCTGCAAAAGTAAAGTTTTTTATGGTGCCCGAAATGTTTATTTTCGTAAGCTTGTTGTTGAAGAATTCCTTTTATTTGATGGAACTCCCGAATGATACATACCGCCACAAGGGGTTAAGGAAAAAACTGGTGGAAGAGGTTCGCTCAAAAGGCATCCATCACCAGATGGTGTTGGATGCCCTGGAGGCAGTGCCAAGGCATTTTTTCCTGGATTCTTCCTTCCTGGAAATGGCCTACCAGGACAAAGCCTTCCCCATCGGGTCGGGTCAGACCATCAGCCAGCCCTATACGGTGGCCTTCCAAACGGACCTGCTTGAGGTTCAAAAAGGCGACAGGATCCTGGAGGTCGGCACCGGTAGCGGCTATCAGGCCTGTATCCTGGCCCAAATGGGTGCCAGGGTTTTTTCCATCGAACGCCATTTGTCGCTGTACCGAAAGACAAAAGCCCTGCTCGACCTGATGGGGTACCGGGTTAAGTTGTTTTACGGCGATGGTTACAAGGGCCTGCCTGCTTTTTCGCCCTTTCACAGCATCCTGCTGACTGCCGCTCCCCCCGAGGTGCCGGGGGTCCTGCTGGCACAGCTCAGAACGGGGGGGAGGCTGGTTGTCCCCCTGGGCAAGGGAAACACCCAGGTGATGACCCGTATCACCAAAGAGGCGGAAGGGGTTTACAGGGAAGAGCAATTCGGGTATTTCCGTTTTGTGCCCATGCTGGGCGATAAAGCCCCTTGAGTTAGTGCCCCGGATGGCTGGGATGTGCAGACCTGATTCAATCCCTGCTGCTCTTGTCCAGGGCTTCCCTGAGTCCGTTTCCCAGCAGCATGAAGGCGAGTACCATCAGCATGATGGCTGCCCCTGGCAGCAATGCCAGATAGGCTTTGTCGAGTATGATAAACCCGTAATGCTCTTTGATCATGCTGCCCCAGGATGGCATGGGTGGTTGTACACCAATGCCCAGGAAGCTCAGACCTGCCTCGATGAGTATGGCCGATGCAAAATTGGCGGCCGATATGACCACTACCGGCCCCATGATCACAGGCAATATATGCCTCCGCATGATGCGCATGCTGCCCAGTCCCAGTGCCCTGGCCGATTCCACGAATTCTTTTTCCCTGACACTGATCACCTGTCCGCGCACCACCCTGCCAACCTCTACCCACATGGTAAGCCCTACGGCCACAAAAACCTGCCAGAAACCTTTACCCAGAGCAAAGGTGATGGCGATGGCCAGCAACAGGGTGGGGATCGACCAGACCACATTGATGAACCACAGTATGAGTTGATCGGTCCGGCCCCTGAAAAACCCCGCCAGACTACCAAGGCTCAGTCCGATCAGCAGTGAAATAAGGACAGCGATAAAGCCCACCGACAAGGACACCCTGGTGCCTATGACCAGCTGGCTGAGCATGTCCCGGCCAAAACGGTCGGTGCCAAGAACGAAGCGCTGGGTACGGATGTGCTTGTCCACTACCTGCTCCTGCATCCGGGCAATGCTTCTGCGTTGCTGCCGCCCGTCCAGGGTGGTAAAAACAAGGCTGTCTCCGACCTTGAGAGGGGGTGGGGCATTGCGATCGAGAGCATACAGTATGTCAGGCAGGGCAAAAAACCCTTCCAGACCGGGATATCCCGGCTGCCCCGGGTAGGTTTCATAAACCAGGAGGTCGCTGTCGAACCAATACCGCTGTATGGGGATGGTGTTGTACGGACTGGGAGCTCCCCCCAGCATTTTCCCAAAAAGAGCAGGAGGGGTATGGGCACGGTTTTCGCGCACATGCAACATCTCCATCTGTGTACCCGGAGGGTGTGCCGACAATTCCAGCTGTTGCCGATTTGCATGGGGGGTGGAGTCGGGTATGACCAGATAGCCCAGGATGGCCAGCAGCATCGACAGCACGATCCACACCAGGCCGGCCATGGCGGTGGGGATCTTCCGGAACCTCCGCCAGGCCATTCTGGTGGGGGAGGCGTTGTTGGTTTTTGGCTTTGTGAGATACACCCTGGTGTATTAAAAAAACAAAAATAACAAACAATAGCCACGGCTGGCTTGTTTAAACAAAACAATTGCATTTCGCCTGCAAATCATTACTTTTGCATGCATTACCTGTTATAAAATATGGACAATGAAACGAATTTCCCTGTTTTTTGCCGCAACCATCCTGTTTATTCCCCTTTTCCTGAATGCAACCTCGTTCAGGGAAGATGCCAAAGTAAACTGGCTGACCATGGAAGAAGCCGAGGCACTGGCCCTGGAAGAGCCACGCATGATCTTTGTGGATGTATACACCGACTGGTGCGGGTTCTGCAGACGCATGACGGCCGAAACCTATTCGCATCCGGTGATCGCAGCCTACCTGAATGAGAACTTCTATCCCGTAAAATTCAATGCCGAGCAGCACGACCCCATTAGCTTTCAGGGGGTGGAATATGTGAACAAGAACCCCGGTCAGCGGCGTTCGGCCCACGACTTTGCCATTGCCATTCTGCAGGGGCGGCTGAGCTATCCTACCGTGGTTTTCTTTGACGAAGACATCAGGCTGCTGACGGCTTTGCCCGGATTCAGGCCCCCGAAAAGCATGGAGGCCGTCCTGGCATTTTTCAGTACACATGCCTATGAAGAAAGCTCCGACCTACAGGGCTTCATTGAGGGTTTTGTCGGTTCGGTCGACTAAGGGGCCTGACCACCTGGTTTTTGTTTCCCGCACACAGTCTGTACACATACCATCGGCAAATGATGGCATTGTAGCTATTGATGGCTCCGGTTTTCTTGGCACCCTCCTTTTGTAACTGCTTGTCCATGAGTCCGGTGAATTTTCCATAGCAGAGGAAATCCCGCGAAGCCAGCCGCTTGCGCCGAATGCTGCCAGGAACCAGGCTGCGCAGCAACTCCCTGAGCCTCTGTGCCCTGATTTTTGCGGGGCTTTCTTTCAGGCCGGTGTTTTTTTCATAAACCCCCAGCGGCCTGAAATAGGTTTCTTCCAGCACCTTGTCGTAGAGTTTCTTGTACGATCGGCAGCTATACGGGATTTTGCGGAAGAAGGCACGCAGCCCTGCATCCCAGAGGGGCAGGCGGAACCCGTAGCCAAAAAACGGGAATACCCTGGCCGAATTGAACACGAAACCCGAGAATTTCTCTTTCAGATCCCAGTCTTCGGTATACACATCATGGCTTGGCGATACGGCAGCCGGTGGTGGATCATAGCTTTCAAACCACTCCTTCAGCCTTTCGAGTATCCTCTTTTTCTCACTCCCGGACAGGGGGATGAAACGGAAATACCCTTTCAACAGCCTCTGCAGCCGGTCTGGTCTCCCCCGCCGCTGAGCCAGGGTTTTCTCCACATAGCTGCCCGCAAGGTAATCGCCGGTATGCCCCGGCAGGAAAATGCTTTCGGGGGGTATCAGCCCCCGCTCTTTCAGCTGCCTTGCGGCAAAGAATTCCTGCAAATAGGGCATCGAGGCCAGGTTGCCCATGCTGTCGGCATATTCAAGAAATACCGGGTCTTCCAGCAAGCCTTTTGCCGGAATGCCGGTGTAATCGATAAACAGCCAGGGGTATCCCAGCTGCCGGGCTACCCGGCGGCTGATAGCCGACTCCCTGCCCGGCTTGCCATAGGTAAAGCAGATTACTTTTTCATACCCCCGCTTTTTAAGCATGCAGGCAATGAGCCTGGAGTCGTATCCCCCGCTCAGGGGAACCACTGCGGTACAGCCATTTAAAGAGGCCAGCATGCGGGTGCACAAGTCATCAAGGCGTTGTTCAAGTTCAGCTTGCAGTTCGGGCAGACCGTCCTGGGAGAAACGTGCCGGCAAAAAATAATGATGGCAACTGGCTTTGGCTTTCCCGGCCAGGGGCGAAAAATGCAGTATTTCACCGGCCCTGGTCTTGAACACCCCCATTGCCAGGGTTTCCCTGCCCATGACAAAGCCTGCCGATAAAAATTCGGGCAGCACCCCCTGGTTGATCTCCCTGCCAGGAATCAAGCCCAGCAGTTCATTGGCCGAGTCGCAGATCAGCCAGTGGCCCTTGTGGTGGGCATAGTACAACGAGAACATCCGCATGGGATCGACCCCCACAAGGAGGTCTTCGCCCAAACGGACAATGACGGTATAGGCCCCGTCCAGCTCGCCAAGCAGGTTTTTCAGCCCGGTGTCTGAGTCCACTCCCCTAAACAGCCTGCATGCCTCGCTGCCTTGCAGGAAACGGCCCTTCCGGTCGGTTACATACCCCTTGAAAGAGATCGGCCCTTCCCTTGCCCAGGTGAATCCTCGATTGTCGGTCAGACTGATACGGATCATGCCTTTGTAGTTAATGCCAGTTCTGCTGCAGTGCCTGCTTTTTGTGCACTTCACAGACTACTGAAACTTGTGCGCAAGCAGGCTTTTGTAAAGCGCCAGGTAGTGCCCTGCCACGACTTCCTTGCTGAAGCGGGCCCGGGCATAACGGCGGATCGCATCCGCCTTGTATTGCTCGTGCTGTTGCACCATCTGTTCCATGGCCAAGGCCAGTTGGCCAGGATTGCCGGGGGCAACCAATATGCCTGTGTCGGGGGTGACAATGTCGGCGGGCCCGCCCGAATCGGTAGCGATCACTGGCAGTCCGGCCGACATGGCCTCTATGATCACCACGCCAAAGGCCTCGAAATGAGAGGGCACTACCAGGGCGTTGGCCTGGTGCAGGGCCGAGAGCACCTGACTGCGCGAAAGCCTGCCAAGGAACTCTGCTTGCCCACTGAGGCCCAGCGAAATGCAGAGTGTTTTCAAGGCCTCCCTTTGTGGGCCGTCGCCGCCAATGACCAGCCTGGTCGCGGGTGGGAGTGAGGGCCTGGCCCTGGCAAAGGCATTCAGCAACACATCCACTCCCTTGATGATCTCCAGATGGGCAATGCACAAAAAGGTGAAAGGACCGGCCTGCTCCTCCCGTTGGCTCCGGGGTGTGAAAAAACCGGTATCCGTCATGTTCGGGATTACCGAGAACGGCAGACGGGTTTCGGGGCAGAGTGAGCCGATCACCTCCTGCATGCAGGAGGTGACGGTCACAATATGGCTTGCCCCCGAAAAAGCTTCTTTCAGCAACGGCCGGTGCCACGGCCTGATCAGCCCATGGGCCTTTGCCCCCTGAGGGGTAAAGCGTCCGCGGTGTTCGGTGATCACATAGGGGATTCCCCATCTTTTTTTTATCCGTGCGGCAGCAAGCCCGCCCCACATGGCGCTGTGTGCCTGGATCAGGTCGGGGTGCCCATGTTGCCGGGCATAGGTAGCATACATGCTCTCGGCTCTCGCGATCCAACGCTGGCAGTTGAGGCGGTCGGCCATTGGGATGCGGCGAAAGATGCTGGTAATCTCCCTAAGGCCCTCATGACCGATGCTGCGCTGCCTCCACCTTCCTGCAATGAATTCGCGGGGGTGGCTGCTCACTCCGGTCTCAAGGGGGGCCAGCACCGCTACCCCGGCAGGCGATACCTGCAGGGCCAGGCTGTGCTCCCTGAAGAAGGTCCCTCCAAAAGGCGGGTACCACGAGGGGATGACCAGGATATGAATGTCTTTTTTTTGCACAATAAGCCACGAAATGTAGGAATAAATTTCGAAAAAAACCTGTATATTTGCAGTCGCAATAAAACGGTGGCTGTAGCTCAGTAGGTTAGAGCATCAGATTGTGGTTCTGAGGGTCGTGGGTTCGAGTCCCATTAGCCACCCTACAAGCAGGTCGACAGACCTGCTTTTTTTATGCTGCAAGGGGAGGGGAAAGGTCCGGGGTTATTCCTCCTGTAAAAAACATACAAAATGCTGGTGTATAGAAGGACCCGCTTTGCTTTACCATACGGGTTTTTTATGAGTCTGATTATACAAAAAAAATATCATGTACATTTGAGTACTGTTTTTACCAATACCAACAGACTTTAGCAATGTGGTTTTCCGAGACCCTGGTCATGCTGCGCAAAGAGTTTGTCCTTGAGTGGCGGCAGAAATTTGCCATCAGCGGCATCCTCCTCTACCTGGTGTCGACGGTGTTTGTCAGCTACCTGGCCTTCGAGGGGGTGATCCCGGCAAACACCTGGAACGCCCTGTTCTGGCTGATCATGCTCTTTGCCGCCGTAAACGCTATCCTGAAAAGTTTTATCCAGGAACACGAAGCTAGGCAATTGTATTATTATACCCTGTCGGGTGCACGGGGTGTGATCAATGCCAAGATCATCTACAATGCCCTGCTGATGGCGGCACTCGGGCTGGCAGGCTTTTGGGTTTTTGCGGGCTTTATGGGCAATCCCGTCGGATCGTCCGGCTTGTTCCTGGTTAATTTGCTGCTGGGCATGCTAGGGTTTTCATCGGTACTCACCCTGATATCGGCCATTGCTTCCCGGGCCCGGAACAACTTCACCCTGATGGCAGTGCTTGGCTTCCCTCTGGTGCTGCCCCTTTTGCTGCTGCTCATACGCAACTCCTCGGCCGCCCTTTCGGGGGCTGGTATGGCGGCGTCCGTGCCCGATCTGCTGATCCTCGTTCTGTTGATTTTTATTGCCCTTAGCCTGTCCAACCTTTTATTTCCGTATATTTGGAAAGAATAGACATGAGTGTATGTATTGGTTCAGACATAATTGGTGGAAGGCAGCAGGGATCCTTCTCATGCTCTATGTGATATTCGGAGGGCTGCTTTTTGAGGTACCTCATTTGCCGGTGGTCAGGCAAACCATACGCAACATTTATTTCCATGTGGGCATGTGGTTTGCCATGATGTTCATCCTGGCGGTTTCCCTGGTATACAGCATCCGTTTCCTTGCCCATGGAAGGCCTGCCGATGACGGCAGGGCCCTGGCTGCAGTAAAGGCCGGGCTCTTATTCGGCATACTAGGCCTGCTTACCGGCATGATCTGGGCGAGGTTTACCTGGGGAAGCTTCTGGGTGAACGATCCCAAGCTCAATGGGGCCGTGGTGGGCTTGCTTACCTATTTTGCCTATATGCTGCTGCGGCATTCCCTCGAAGAGGATGACAAGAGGGGCCGCCTGGCCGGGGTATATAATGTATTTGCCTTTGTAATGTGTTTTGTGTTCATCATGATACTGCCGCGGCTGGCCCCTGCCTCGATACATCCCGGCATAGACGGGAATCCTGCTCTTTCTGCCGGCGATCTTGCTCCAGGAATGCGCAAGGTATTTTTCCCTGCCATGGCCGGATGGTTTATCATGGCCTGGTGGCTGTTTTCGGTGATCGACCGGCTGGATGCCATTGAACGAAAAATTGCTGAACTCATTGATAATCCATAAACCATGCTCGAAGCAGACGGGAAAATACTGGTGGTGGCCCTGGTGATGGCGGTGATATTTCTGGGCATTGCCGCCTTTCTGTTCTACCTCGAACGGCGGTTGTCGTCGGCCGAAAAAAAGCTGAAAAAACTCGGGGAAGCAAAAAAACACCCACCCCAATGAAAAAGTCGCAACTGATCGCTCTGGTATTTGCCGTGATCGCCATTGGAGCCATCATCAGCGCGGTATATAATGCCGACACCTATGCTTCCTTCTCGGAGGCCAGGCTGCATCCCGAAAGGGAATTCCATATTATCGGGCAGTTACTCAGGGAAAGGCCGGTTGAGGAGAAAGTGATCGACAACACCCTGGTGCTGTCGTTTTACATGAAAGACCAGCTGGGTGCGGTGGCGCAGGTAATATATCAGGGACCCAAACCCCCTGATTTTGAGCAGTCGGACGAGGTGGTGCTGATCGGCAAATACACTGCCGCCGGATTTGTGGCCAGTAGCCTGCTGCTGAAATGTCCATCAAAATACAAGCCTGACCAGAGCGGACCCACCGAATACCGGTTTGACTGAAAAAGGACCGATCGCCTCAGGAAGACAGCCTTTTGATAATCTTTGGCAGGTTTTTAAGAAAGGCCAGTTCCTTCATCTTTTCGCGGGCGGGCTGTACGGGCGATCCGAAATAGGTCATGTTGCCCCTGAGTGATTTGGAAACACCCGACTGTCCGAGCACTACAGCACCTTTGCCGATGCACAGGTCTTTCTGCACCCCGACCTGTCCCCAGAGGATGACATCGTCTTCGATGTTCACACAGCCTGCCACCCCGACCTGGGCGGCAAAAAGGCAGTTCTTCCCGACGATGGTATCGTGGCCGATCTGGATGAGGTTGTCCAGCTTGCTGCCGGCACCGATGACGGTATTGCCCGAAACCCCTTTGTCGATGGTGGTGTTGGCCCCGATCTCCACATGATCCTCAATGACCACCCCTCCGCAGGATTCCAGTTTGTCGAGATGGCCGGGGCGGCGTTTAAAGTAAAAGGCATCGGCCCCGATGATGGCGCCCGAATGAATGATCACATGATCGCCAATGACAGAATGGTCGTATATGCTGACATTGGCGTGGATCAGGCAGTTCTTTCCGATGCTGACATGATTGCCCACAAAGCTTCCAGGCTGAATAACAGTGCCCTCGCCAATGGAGGCCGAAGGGCTGATCATTGCCTGAGACTGCCGGAAAGGCCGGAAATGTTTGACCAGGGTTACGAAGTCCCTGAAAGGATCGTCGGAGAAGATCAATGCCTTGCCGTTGTGGGAAACCATTTTCTGGTTGATGATGATGGTAGACGCCGCCGACTCCAGCGCCTTCCTGTAATATTTTGGATGATCAACAAAGGTCAGGTCGCCTTTTTGTACCCTGTGGATCTCACTGATTCCGCTCACGATGGATGTGGGGTCGCCAATAAAATCGGCTTTGATCATCCCGGCGATGACTTCTAATGTCTGTGGAGGTGATAATTGCATCCGGCTGTTGTTACTTTACTCTTTCTGAATAGGTGTTGTTGCGGGTGTCGACTCTGATCTTCTCGCCCGTATCGATAAACAGCGGCACATTGACCACGGCTCCGGTTTCGACCGTGGCGGCTTTCAGAGCGTTGGTGGCGGTGTCTCCTTTAGCCCCCGGTTCGGTGTAGGTCACTTCCAGGTCGACAAAGGGAGGGAGTTCGCAGCTAAGGGGGGTTTCCGAATCGACATGGTAAACGATCTCCACTTCCTGGCCCTCCTTTAACAGTTGGGGGGCATTGATCAGGTGTTCTTCCAGGCTGATCTGCTCAAAGGTGTGGCTGTGCATGAAATGATAACCCAGGTCGTCCTTGTACAAGAACTGGTAAGGCCGCCTCTCAACCCTGGCCACATTGACCTTGACCCCTGCATTGAATGTATGCGACAGCACCTTGCCGGTTTTCAGGTTTTTCAGTTTGGTGCGCACAAATGCCCCTCCCTTGCCGGGTTTGACATGCTGAAATTCTACGATGGTGTATAATTCGTTGTTTAATTCCAAACAAAGTCCGTTGCGAAAATCTGAAGTGGTTGCCATAAATAAAAGGATTGAAAACTGCCTGAATGACGATTCCGCCACAAAAGTAATAAAAATATCACAGCACGGCCCTTATTGCTGCATTTGGCCTCAGGGCAGGGCAATCATTCTGTCGCCCGGCCGGTATTCATCCTTGTTGTGGTTGGAAGCGATCACAAGGGTTTTTCCGCGGCCGTATTCAGCCATCAGTTCCGAATACCAATGCCGGGAACCTTCGTCAAGATTGGAGCATGGTTCGTCGAGCAGCAGCAGGGGGGTGTCGGACAAAATCGCCAGACTGAGTTTGGCCCGCTGTTTCATCCCCGACGAATAGACCCTGAGTGGCTGGGACAGGTTGTCCCGAAGCCCGGACAAACGCAGAAGGTCAGGATCAGACATCCCGCCGCTAAAGGGTTTTAGCTGACGCTGGAAGCGGATCAGCTCGCCGAAAGTGTACTCTTCAATGAGCTCCATATAGGGGGCCGCGATGGCAATGTGCCGGTACAGGAGCCCGGGGGGGATGGCCTTTCCCCGGCTGCTCCAGCCGATGGTTCCGCATGTTGGCGATAGCTGTCCGGCGATGATCCGCATCAGGGTCGACTTGCCGCTGCCGTTTTTTCCGGTGACCACATGACGCATGCCTGCTTCGATAAGCAGATGGAGATCCTGAAGAACCCATTTTGTCCGGAACCTCTTACCGACCCCGCTGAGGCTTACCTGCATCATGCCGGGCTGCCATTACTTGTAAACATAGCCTTTCATGATGCCCCTGGCCGACTTGGAAATAAAGCTCAGGATCTCGTCCCTTTCGGAGGTGGCAGGCACTTCGGTCTCTATGTAGTCGATGGCCTGGCTCACGTTCAGGTTTTTCAGGTAGACGATGCGGTAAATGTCCTGGATCTCCTTGATCTTTTCGCCAGAGAAGCCCCGCCTGCGAAGTCCGATGGAGTTGATGCCCACAAAGGACAAGGGATCGCGTGCTGCCTTGGTAAAGGGGGGGACATCTTTCCTTACCAGCGACCCTCCGGATATCATTACGTGTGCGCCGATGTTGACAAACTGATGCACGGCCGAGAGTCCGCCAAGGATGGCATAATCATCGATCGTGATATGCCCGGCCAGGTTGGCGGCATTGGCCAGGATGCAGTGATTGCCGATAACGCAGTCGTGGGCAATGTGTACATAGGCCATTAGCAGGCAGTTGTTGCCAATGATGGTCTTGTTGCTGGCACTGGTGCCCCGGTTGACGGTGACAAATTCGCGGATGGTGGTGTTGTCGCCGATCTCCACCGTGGTTTCCTCTCCGGCGAACTTCAGGTCCTGGGGGATGGCACTGATCACAGCACCGGGAAAGATCCGGCAGTTTTTGCCGATGCGGGCACCTTCCATAATGGTCACATTCGAACCTATCCAGGTGCCTTCGCCCACCTGGACATTCTTATGGATGGTCGCAAAGGGCTCTATTACTACATTGGCCGCGATCCTGGCCTGAGGGTGGACATATGCTAATGGTTGATTCATGAGTGCGGATTATTTTTTACTGATCTGGGCCATCATTTCGGCTTCCATAACAACCTTGCTCCCTACATAGGCAATGCCGCGCATATGGCATATGCCCCTTCTGACCGGAGATATCAGGTTCATTTTGAACACCAGGGTGTCTCCCGGGACCACCTTCTGCTTGAAGCGCACATTGTCTATCTTTAAAAAGTAGGTATTGTAATTGCCGGGATCTTCAACGGTCGACAATACCAGGATACCGCCGGCCTGTGCCATCGCCTCAATCTGAAGCACCCCCGGCATGATGGGTTCATCAGGGAAATGACCCGCAAAGAAAGGTTCGTTCATGGTCACGTTCTTGACGGCCACCACCGACGAATCGGTGACATCAATGATCTTGTCGACCAGCAGAAAGGGGGAGCGGTGGGGCAGCATCCGCTTAATGGAGTTGATGTCGTAGGCAGGCTCCTTATTGGGGTTGTAGACCGGGATCTGCTGCTGTTCGGTGTTGTTCTTGATGTGTTTTTTTAATTGCTTGGCAAACAACACGTTGGAAGCATGGCCGGGTTTGGTGGCAATGATATGGCCCTTGATCGGTTTGCCTGCCAGGGTGAGGTCGCCGACGATGTCGAGCAACTTATGCCTTGCTGGTTCGTTGAAAAAAGCGAGTTCCAGGTTGTTCAGTATCCCTTCCTGCCTGACCTCCACCCTGGGTTGGTTGAACACATGGGCCAGGCGATTGAGCTCTTGCTGAGTTACCGGGCGGTCTACAAAAACGATGGCGTTACTCAGATCGCCGCCCTTGATCAGGTTTTGTGACAACAGATATTCCAGTTCGTGCAAAAAAACAAAGGTGCGGCAGGCGGAGATCTCCTTCCTGAACTCCCTGATGTGATTCATGCTGGCATGCTGGTGACCCAATACCTTCGATTGATAATCGATCAGGCAGGTGATCCGGTAATGATCGGCAGGCAAGGCAATGATCTCGCAGTCTTTCTCTTTGTGGTAAAAACGGATGGGGTCCCTCACTTCAAAATAATCTTTGAAAGCATCTTGCTCAACGGTACCTGTTTCGGCAATGGCTTCGGTATAATGCCTGCTGCTGCCGTCAAGGATGGGGGTCTCGGGGCAATCCACCTCAATGATGGCATTGTCGACGCCCATGCCGGTAAGTGCCGCCAGTACATGCTCGACCGTGGCGATGCGGATGCCGTCTTTTTCCAGTGTGGTGCCCCTGGAGGTTTCCGTTACCAGGAAGGCATCGGCTTCCACAAAAGCATTCTCTCCAATGTCGCTGCGCAGGAAACGGATGCCTGTATCCATGGCGGAGGGCTTGATGCTCAGGTGGACATTTTTCCCGGTATGCAGGCCGACCCCCTCAACGGTTGCCGCTGCCCTGATGGTCTTTTGTTTTTCGTTCATGAGTCGATTGCTTGCGGCCGCCGGCTTGCCGCAGTAAGCCGGCCGTTCACTCTCCCTTCAATGATTTGACTTCCTTTTCCAGCTCATTGATGCGGACGACCAGTTTTTCAAAGTTTCGGAAATAGATGAATGCTTTCTTGTAATGGCTGGCTTCCATGGCGGGCGAGCCCATGATGATCTGCCCGTCTTTTACGCTGGAGGAGACCCCGGTCTGTGCAGCGATCTTTACCTCGTTACCAATGCTGATATGGCCGCTGATGCCTACCTGCCCACCTATCATGCAATTTCTGCCGATCTTCGACGATCCGGCCACCCCGCACTGGGCTGCCATCACCGTGTTTTCGCCGATGACCACATTATGGCCGATCTGGATGAGGTTGTCGAGCTTTACCCCCTTCCCGATGATGGTAGATCCCAACGTTGCCCTGTCGATGGTTGTTCCGGCCCCGATCTCTACATGATCTTTGATCAACACATTGCCGATCTGAGCCACCTTTCTGTAGTTGCTGCCTGTTTGAGGGGCAAACCCAAAGCCGTCGGCACCGATCACCGCGTTGGCATGGATGGTGCAACGGCTTCCTACCTGGCAGTTGTCGTATATCCTGACGCCGCTGTACAGAACGGTATTGTCGCCAATGCTGACATGATTGCCTACGGATACATGGGGATAAATATTTACGTTTTTGCCGATGCTCACCCCATCGCCGATAGTAACGAACTCCCCCACATAAGCACCCGGGCCGATGACAGAACCGCCCGGGATAAAGGCCATTTCGGAGATGCCGGTTTTCACCGGCTGACTCTTCTGGTAAAGTTCGAGCAGCCGGGCCAGGGCGCCGTAGGGGTCTTTTACCCGGATCAGAGTGCAGTTCACCTTTTTTTCGGGCTTAAAGTCTTCCCTGACAAGGGCAAGGGAGGCTCCTGTGGTATAGATATAGGGGGTGTAGGCCGGATTGGCCAGGAAGGTGAGGGATCCGGGTCCGGCTTCTTCAATCTTGGAGAACTGTGATACTTTTACATCCGGGTCTCCTTCCAGTTCGCCTCCGAGAAAACCGGCAATGCGCTTGGCTGAAAATTCCATTCAGTTCACGTGGGTTGATTGCGGGCGCAAGATACCAATATTTGTATGGATTGCCAATAATTTTTCTGTTTCCCGACCGGCTTTTGGCCGGGTGGTGGTCCTGTCAGGGCAAATACCCCAGTTCTTTGGGATAGCATACATAATGCTTTTCGACAGGTTGGGACAAAACATTGATGTTTAACTGGTCGCTGGCTATGGCCACATCCGTCAGTTCGCCCAATCCCGATAGAATATAGATGCTGCCCGTACCCGGTTCATAGGCCTTGTTCCGGGTACGTCCGCTCATGACAAAATAGGTGGCCGCTTCTTCGGTCCCGACGCGGAATTTTTCTGCAGCCAGCTTTCTGAGCCGTTGAAGGTGTTCTGGTGGAACCGGGCTTTTCCGTAACTCAATCCTGAAGAGCTTTCTGAACACAATGCACCGGCTCAGGGTCCCGAGTACGGGATCGGAATGCCGTGTCCAGTGCTTGATGGCTGAAAAGATGTCGTAATCGTCCAGTAGGGAGAAATCCTCAAGCAGGGTGGAATCTGCCCGAAAAGCCTCACGGTCGTATTCCCTGCCCAGGAACCTGAGCAGCGGGGCGCTGGCTGTGATCCTTTCACCGGCGAGGGCCAGCTCCCTGGCCCGGAGCATAATGGCCATTAGTATGTTCTCGGCGGCGATCACGGTTTTGTGCAGATACACCTGCCAGTACATCAATCGCCGGGCAATGATGAACTTTTCGATGCTGTAGATGCCCTTTTCATCAATAACGAGCTGCTCACCCGCTATGTTGAGCATTTTGATGATGCGGTCCCAACTGATCACCCCTTCCGATACACCCGTAAAAAAGCTGTCGCGGTTCAGATAGTCGAGCCGGTCCATGTCGAGCTGCCCCGATACCAGCTGATGCAACTGCTTTTTCGGGTGGGTGCCCCTGAAGATGCGCAGGGCATCTTCAAGATGGTGTCCCCGGCTGTCGTGCAGCCGTTGCATGAACATCCCGGTTAATTCCTCGTGTGAAAGCTTACTCACCAAAGCATGTTCAAGGGTGTGGGAGTAGGGACCGTGGCCCAGGTCGTGCAGCAAAATGGCCTGGGTGGCCGAGAGTGATTCGGATTCGGTGATTTCGTGGCCTTTTGAGCGAAGCACTTCAATGGCTTGTCCCATCAGGTACATGGACCCCATGGCGTGGTGGAACCTGGTGTGCAGGGCTCCCGGATACACCAGGTGTGACAGCCCCAGTTGCTTGATGTGGCGCAAACGTTGAAAGAATGGGGTTTCGATGAGGTCGAAAATGGATTCGTCGGGAACATTGATGAACCCATACACCGGGTCATTAAATATCTTCAGCTTGTTATTGCCCGTCTTCTTCATCTTTCCCTGCCCCGGAACCTCCTTGATTTCTGATTTTTTGGCGAACCCCTCAATCTCCGGTTGCCTTTTTTTGGTTACATTTGTTGTAAGCTGCAAAATACGAAAAAATATGCGAGTAAGGATTCTCTGGGCTGATGACGAAATTGAACTGCTAAAACCCCATGTCTTTTTCCTGAGGGAAAAAGGCTATGAGGTGGTTACCACCAACAGTGGGGCAGAGGCGTTGGACCTGATCAACGAAGAAGTGTTTGATATTGTGTTTCTGGATGAGAACATGCCTGGCATTTCCGGTTTGGAAACCCTGGAGCGGATCAGGAACAAACAGCCGGGCTTGCCCGTGGTGATGATCACCAAGAGCGAGGAAGAAGCCATCATGAACGATGCCATCGGGGGCAGGATCTCCGATTACCTGATCAAACCGGTCAACCCCCATCAGATCCTTTTGGCACTTAAAAAGAACCTGGAAAACAAAAAGCTGGTCAGCGAGAAAACTTCCATGGCATACCAGCAGCAATTCAGGCAAATAGGCAGCAGCCTATCCCCCTCACTCGATTTCAGCGAATGGGCCGAGATTTACCGGCAACTGGTTTACTGGGAACTTGAACTGGGCAAGCTGGAAGACGAAAACCTCCAGGATATCCTGTTGATGCAAAAGGGGGAGGCCAACAATGTGTTTTTCCGTTTTGTGGAAGAAAATTACACCAGCTGGCTAAATGGAGGGCAATTCGGAAAGCCCGTGATGTCGCATACCGTTTTCAGGGAGAAATGCCTGCCCATCATCAACAAGGAACCCAATACCTTTTTGATCGTGATCGACAACCTCCGCATGGACCAGTGGAAGATGCTTCAGCCGAAGTTCGAAGAGGTTTACAGGGTAGCTGAAGAAGACGTGTACTGCAGCATCCTGCCCACAGCAACACAGTATGCACGAAATGCATTTTTTGCCGGCCTGATGCCAGGCGAGATCCAGAAAAGGCATCCGCAGTACTGGACCCTCGAAAGCGACGAAGGCACCCGCAACCGGTATGAGGCCGAGTTGCTGTCGGAACAGATCAAGCGCCTGGGAGGCAACATTTCGTTCAATTACCACAAGATTCTCAACCTGACAGCCGGGAAAAAGCTACTGGGCTCCCTTAGTAATCATACCGACCAGAAACTCAATGTGCTGGTGTACAATTTTGTCGACATGCTTTCGCATGCCCGTACTGAAATGGAGGTGATCAAGGAACTTGCCGATGACGAGGCAGCTTACCGTTCGCTAACGGTAAGCTGGTTTGAACACTCTCCGCTATGGGAGATCATTCGTCAACTGGCTGCCAAAAAGATCCCCATCATCCTCACCACCGATCATGGTTCCATCCGGGTGCACCATCCCACCAGGGTGGTGGGTGACAAGAATACCAATACCAACCTGCGATACAAAACAGGGCGCAGTTTGCAATACGACCCTAAAGAGGTGTTCGAGATCAGGAACCCTGCCGATGCTTTTCTTCCAAGGGGGCATGTAAGTGCCAATTATATTTTTGCCAGGGAAGACAGGTTCTTTGCCTATCCGAACAACTACAATTATTATGTGAATTATTACAGGGATACCTTTCAGCACGGGGGAGTCTCGCTGGAGGAAATGATGATCCCCTTTGCCTACCTGAAACCCAAATAAGCCGTCTTCGCATTCATGGCAAGTAAGAAACCATACAGTGTTTGTGCCGTGGAAGAACTCGACAGGGTGGCCCCTGCGCTGATCCATCATTTCCCGGCCGAACGCGTGTTTGCCTTCTACGGTCCCATGGGCATCGGGAAAACGACCTTTATCAAATCGATCTGCCGGGCGCTGGGATCGGACGACCTGGTCAGCAGCCCCAGTTTTTCCATTGTCAATCATTATATGACCCATCGCGGGGCCAGCCTCTATCACTTTGATTTCTACCGCATCAATAAGCTGGAGGAAGTGTTCGACATGGGCTATGAAGAATACCTTTACTCGGGAAATTATTGTTTTATTGAGTGGCCCGAAAAAATGGAATCCCTTTTGCCCGATCATTGCGTAAGGGTGTATATGGAAGAGAAGGGCGGATGCCGGGTCATCCACTTTTGATAAACCCCGGCCGGGCAACAGATCGGCTTTGCCGGTAAATGCTTTTTTACATGGAACGTTCGGAAAAAGACTATGTGTTGTTCTCCAAATCCTGGCAGATGAACCCCCAGGAGGAAATGCTCGAGGTCAAAAAGAAAAAGAACAATCTGCTCATTGGGATTCCCCGGGAGACCGTATACCAGGAGAACCGGGTGGCCCTGGCCCCGGAGGCCGCTGCCTTGCTCTCACAGCACGGCCACACCATCATGATCGAGTCAAAGGCAGGGGAAAAAGCCTGTTTTTCAGACGAGGATTATAGCGACGCCGGATGCAGGCTGTTATACTCAGCCAAAGAGGTTTTTCAGGCAGATGTGGTACTGAAGGTGGCCCCCCTGACCGACAAGGAACTTGCATACGTCAGGCCGCGTCAGGTGATCATTTCTACCGTAGCCCTTCCGATGCAAAAGGAAGACTACTTCAGGGCCCTGATCAAAAAAAAGGTGACCGCCGTGGCTTTCGAATTCATCCGCGACAAAACCAAGTCTTTCCCCCTGATAAGGAGCATGAGCGAAATAGCCGGAAACACCTCCGTTTTAATCGCCTCAGTCTATCTGTGCGACGAAGCTTATGGCAGGGGAAGGATGTTTGGCGGGTTTTCGGGAATTACCCCCACCGAGGTGGTCATCCTGGGCGGTGGCACAGTGGGCGAATACGCCGTTCGTGCCGCCATGGGCCTGGGTGCCATGGTCAAGGTGTTTGATCATTCGGTATACAAACTGCGTAGATTGCAGAATAATCTGGGTATCAGAGTGTACACCTCCATTATTCAGCCCAAGGTATTGATGAAGGCATTGCGTACCGCCGATGTAGCCATTGGTGCCATCCATTCGTCCTGGGGCCGCACCCCCATTGTGGTCAGCGAAGAAATGGTCGCAGGCATGAAGAGCGGGAGCGTGATCGTTGATGTGAGCATCGATCAGGGAGGCTGTTTCGAAACCAGCACCGTCACTACCCACTCGGAGCCTGTATTCCAAAAACACGGGGTGACCCATTATTGCGTACCCAATATTGCCTCCAGGGTGCCCAAGACCGCTTCCTATGCCTTTAGTAATTTTTTTGCCCCGGTGCTGTTGTCAATCGGCGAGGAAGGCGGGATCGAACAAATGCTGAAAAGGGATTCCGGTGTTCGCCAGGGGGTGTACCTGTTCGGGGGCACCCTGACCAACCGGTACATTGGTGAATTTTTCCGCCTGCCCTACCAGGACATCGACCTGCTGATGGCGGCTTTCTGAGAACTGGTGACCTGGCTGGGACTCGAACCCAGGACCCCATCCTTAAAAGGGACGTGCTCTACCAGCTGAGCTACCAAGTCGGCTTGCAATCAAAAAATCTGTGACCTGGCTGGGACTCGAACCCAGGACCCCATCCTTAAAAGGGACGTGCTCTGCCAGCTGAGCTACCAGGTCGGTTTGGTCAATACCCTGTTAAAACCCGGCTGTTGCCAGATTTTTTTAAGAGTGCAAAGGTACCCCCTAATTTTGAAAAAGCAAAGTTTTTTTGGCTTTTCCCTTTGGTGCGCGGGAAAAACCTGATTCCTGCCCAGCCCCGGCCTAATGGCCAATGACTGGATGCCGCTCGAAAACAATCCCTTGTTGCAGGGGCTTGCGGTAAGTGACCAGAGTAAAGATCCTTTTAGCCCCGATATGCTCCACAATCTTGATCATCTTGGGGTTGAAGTCTCCGATCCAGGTGATCAGCATCGAATCGTAGAAATTATTCTTCGAGACGATCTGTTTTATGGACATGATCAGTCCGCTTTCAAGTCCCCTGTTTTGATAGCCGGGTATGATGCCGAATACCATGCCGTAAATGACCCTGCATTTTCCCCGCCACCGGTGGTATAAAAACTTCAGTTTTCCCTTTAGGTCCATTTTTCCGTCAACATAACGCAGGATCTGGTTCAGTTCGGGAATTCCCACAAAGAAAGCCACCGGTTTTCCATGGTGGTAGGCGAATACGATGAGTTCCTCATCAATGACCGACTTCATTCGGGCAAAGATCTCCAGCGCCTGGTCCTTGCCCAGGGGATGAAAATTCTGGTGCGCATCGCTCCAGGCCTGATTGTAGATGGTCATAAAGTCCCCTGTGTATTTTTCAAGGTTTGCCAGCTTCATGTGCTCGAAATGGTAACCCTGGGTCTGGGTAAGCCTCTCGAACTTTTTTTCCACAATTGGGGGAAGGGCGATGCCGGCTTCTATGCTGTAGATATATTGTTCGTAATAATTGGCAAATCCGTATTGCTCGAAGAGTTCGCGGTAATAAGGCGGATTGTAGTTGATCAGATAGGGAGGGGGGGTGCCGAAACCATCGGACAAAAGCCCCCAGAACCTTTCCTTGTCGCCGAAATTGATGGGCCCGTCCATAACGTCCATGCCCTTTGACCTGCACCATTCGCTGCAACGCTCAAAAAGGGCAAAGGCAGCTTCGCGGTTGTCGATGCACTCAAAAAAGCCCATGCCGCCGGCCGACAGCTTCCCTGTATGGGCCGTAAGCCCGTTCACAAAGGCAGCGACCCGCCCGATAAGGTTCCCCGCATTGTCTTTGAGTATCCATCGTTTGAGCTCCCCAGAGCGAAATAGAGGGTTTTTCAAGGGATCAAAAACCGCTTCCACGTCGTTGTCGAGATGGGGGATCCAAAAAGGGTCGCCCGAATAGATGATCCGGGGCAGTTTCAGGAACTCACCGGAGGTTCGCCTGTCGTTGACTTCGATTAGCTTCATGGGGGAATTATCCTTGGCCGATCGTCTGTGAGGGAAAACATCAGCAAAAATAGGCAAATTTTGCATAAACCGTGGCCGGGATCAGGGACAGGCCCGGGCAGAATAAACCCCTGATGCATTATATCGGAAAAATGACTTAGGTTTGCATCATGAAAGCAGGACAGGTAATGATCGTAACGGGCGCATCGTCAGGCATCGGAAAGGCGCTTGTGCTCGAAGGGCTGAAAAGGGGCGCCCTTGTGGTGCTTGCTGCCAGGAACGTAGAGGCCATGCGCAGCGCAGTTGCCGGAGTTGATCCGGAAAATTACCTTGTGGTGCCCACCGATGTGGGTGTTGAAGACGACTGCCGTCGCCTGGTCGATGCCACCATCGAAAGGTATGGCCGGATCGACATCCTGATCAATAACGCAGGAATCTCTATGAGGGCTTTGTTTGCAGAGACACGGCCCGGGGTGCTTGAACGTTTGATGCAGGTAAACTTTTGGGGTACGGTGTATTGCAGCAGGTACGCCCTGCCGTGGTTGCTCAAATCGGGGGGGAGCCTGGTGGGGGTTTCTTCCATTGCCGGATATAAGGGCCTGCCCGCCCGAAGCGGTTATTCGGCCTCAAAGTTTGCCATGCATGGATTCCTTGAAAGCCTGCGCATAGAGCACAGGAAAAAAGGCCTTCATGTGCTGATCGCCTGTCCGGGATTTACCGCCTCCAACATCCGGAAGACTGCGCTTTCGGCCGACGGCAGCATGCAGGGTGAATCTCCCCGTCAGGAAGAAAAGATGATGCCGGCCGGGGTTGTTGCGCAAAGGATCGGACAGGCCATACGTAACCGCAAACGAAGCCTCGTGCTGACCACCCAGGGCTGCCTGGCAGTATGGCTGAATAAATTCATTCCTGCCCTTACCGACAAACTGGTGTTCGACCATATGGCCAGGGAAGCCGACTCGCCCCTTGGCTGAACTGCCTGTTTTTTTTCTGCGTTTTGCAGTGTGCGGCCGAATCAAAAAACTTCATGTATATTTGCCCTATAGTAGGCCCTTACATCCCATAAAATACCAGACAATGAAAGACATATTGGAGATCAAACCATTGACCGGTTTTGGCCGGGTTAAATTCGGTGCTACCCAGCAGGACGTACTGGAATACTTTGGTGAACCCCAGGAAAAGGACACCATCGACGTTGAAGAAGAGATCCATGAGGTGGTGGTCTGGAATTACTGGGAACTGGGCCATGCAGTGTATTTTGAAAAGGAACTCAACGAGGTGTGCACTAATTTTGAGACCGATAACGAAGAGGCCGTTCTCTTTGGTGAAAAGGTATTCGGACTGGTCCAGGATCAGATCATCGCCCTGATGGCGAAAAATGGTTTCAAGGAGTATGAGGTGGAAGATGACGATGAAATGGACGAACGCATCGTCTTTTTTCCCGATGCCCACATGCAATTTGTTTTTGAAGGCGAGTTGCTCGCCCTGGTCAGTTGGGCTGTTCCCATGGACGATGAGGAGAACATCCTCTGGCCGAAATAATTATTTCACCATCGCTGAAGACCACCTTTTCCCGGTCCTGGACTACGGGATAGCCGTATTGCCGGGCTGCCGGCAAGGTGTGTGCAATCTCCCCGGTATATGAGCAAACTCTATCCACTCAGCTTCGAACCCATACTCCTTGAAAAGATTTGGGGTGGACGGCGCCTGGCAACTGTCTATGGAAAAGCTTCCGGCCCCGGCCTCCATTGGGGCGAGTCGTGGGAGATATCGGGCATGACCTCAAGACCTTCTGTGGTGACCAATGGCTTTTTGTCGGGCAATGAACTGCCCGAACTCATGGAAGTATACATGGGCGATCTGGCCGGAGAACAGGTATATGCCAGGTATGGCAACTTCTTCCCCCTGCTGGTCAAATTCATTGATACGGCAGCTCCCCTTTCTGTGCAGGTTCATCCTGACAATACCACTGCCCTCGAACGGCATCAAAGCTCGGGCAAGGCCGAGATGTGGTATGTACTCCACGCCGAACCGGATGCCAATATCATCCTGGGATTTCAGCGTGAGGTGGCAGCGGAGGAGTTCAGCCGGCGCGTGAAAGATAACACCCTGGTCGAAATACTGAATGTGGAGCCGGTCAGGGCCGGTGATGTGTTTTATGTGCCACCCGGGAAGCTGCACTCAATCGGTGCCGGGATCACCCTGTGCGAGATACAACAGGCTTCCGACATCACGTACCGCATTTACGACTGGGGAAGGAAGGACGAAAATGGGCAGCCAAGGTTATTGCATACGGCTGAGGCATTGGACGTGATCGACTTCAGCCCGGGCCGGTACAGGATCCCCTATGAAGCGGCCCTCAACAAGCCGGTGCCCTTGCTGCAAAGCCCCTATTTTTCGACCAGGCTGCTGGAATTCGATCGGCGGCTGGAGATCGATTATGCCTTCCTTGATTCCTTTGTGATCTACGTATGCCTTGAAGGGGAGACGCTTGTAAAGACCCCGGCCGGCTCAGTTTCGATCGGGTGTTGCCAGAGTCTGCTGATCCCCGCCGAAATCAAGAATGTGGTGCTTGAACCCGAAAGCAGTTGCCGGATGCTGGAGACCTATCTCTATTGAGCGGCATTGGTTTTTTTCCGGCTGTATGCGCAAATGCTCCCCAATTTGTACAGATCCAACAGCCAGAGCCTGGGAGACGGGCCTGTGAGCTGCCTTTCGATGGGCCGGCGCAGATGCCCGAACACCCTGTGGAACAATTTGCGAAGGCCCATCCTCCTGAGCAGTTCGCAGGTTTTCAATAAACTGACGCTTGCGGTAAAGTCCTTGTCCCCATTGAGCATCCGGCTGATCAGGACCAGGTTGGCGATCCCCTGCCGGGTCTTTTTCAGGAACTCCCCGGGGGTTTCCAGCCCGGTATGCAGCAATGGATTGTCAATATGCCGTATTGGGATCCCGTGTTTTTTCATCTCAAAACCCAGCAGGGTGTCTTCGTGACCGTATCCGCTCAGGAGTTCGTTGAACGGGATCTGCAGCAATACCTCCCTGGGTACCATAAAGTTGTTCGACATGAAACTTTGGTAAGGCGTTCGTTCCCTGCTTCCGGCGCTTCTCTGCTCCCTGTTCATCCCGAACACCCAATGCAAGCGGTCTGTGCTTCGGGGGGGTGCATCAGGGTAGCGCCTGCCCCCGTATACCAGTTGCCGGCAGGGAAGCAGGCGGAGGTACCGGTCGAGGTACCCGGGGTCGGATAGTTCCGAATCGCAATCCATGAAGATAAGATAGGGAAAGGCGGCCTCCCTGGCCATAAGGTTGCGGATCCTGCTGCGCCCGATATTGCGTTCCAGTTCGCGGTAACTGACCCCCGGTAATTGGCGAAGCTCGCGGTTTTTTTTTCGAAAACCCTCATCCGAGGCGTCGTCGAACACCAGGATCTCGGAGTTTGTTCCAAGCCTTATGGCCTGCTCGTGCAGTTCCCGCACCAGGGACGTGACATCTTCGTTGAATACCGGAATGCAGATACTGAGCATGGCGACCGGGCTTGGCTGTGAGGCAAAGATAGAAAAAAAAGAGTCCGGACTGTTTCTGTTTTGTGCCGTCAACCAGGCTGGCAGCCGCACAAATGCAACCAAGCTGATAATTGGCATGCCTGGTTATGGCCGATGAACTTCTTCGCAGATGCCCTGTGTAGTTTGTTTTCATTGCCTAGTTCAGCTCACCTTTTTCCATATCAGAGGAATCTCCCGACCGCCAAAGGCCATTATGTGCCTTCGGTTGCATACGCGCCGGATTATTTCGGCAATATCCAGGAGGGCGTTGGAATGGCCGAACGGGTGGCTCAGGCAAGGCGGATTGCCGGCCTGATATACTGAACATGTAAAATCAGGGACTTATTTACCTCTTCCAGAAGCTTGGTGACAACAACAGCAAGACAGTAAACAACTCGAGCCTGCCCAACAGCATGAAAAAACTGAGAAACCACTTACCTCCGGTTGGAATATGTGCATAATTTTCAACGGGTCCCACACTGCCAATAGCCGGGCCAATATTACCAATGGTGGCAATGGATGCACCCGCGGCTGAAGCAAAATCAAGACCGTATCCCATCATGACGGCAGCGCCGGTAAAAACCAACAGTACGTATAGAAATACAAATGCCAAAAAATTTGTAGTTACATTTTGCGGAATGACTTTGCCATCCAGTTTCAAGGGGATAACAGCCATCGGATGAACCAGTCGCTGAATCTCCAATCGGGTATTTTTGATCAATACCCATATCCTGATCATCTTAATGCCTCCTCCGGTGGAGCCGATGCACCCGCCTGTAAACATGAGGATAAACAACAAAAACCATGACTGTCCGGGCCATTGCAGGTAATTTGTTGTAACAAACCCGGTTGTCGTAGTAATGGCCACCACCTGAAACATACTTTCCCTGAACGCCTGCTCCAACCCGTAATGATCAAGCGTAAGGATCGAGATGGTTAGTATCAGTGTACAGGTCAGAATAATCAGAAAATAGAACTTGAGTTCTTCATTTCCCAATAGTTGTTTGAACTGTCTTTTGATCAAAAAGTAATGCATCGTAAAACTTACACCGGCCAGCATCATGAATAGCATGCCCAGCAGCTTGCCAATGAGCCTCCATTGAATGTGTCTATGCTGGTGCAAATGATTTCAGGCTTTATTTCCTGTAAAAACTGGGAGACAACAGCAACAGTACCGTAAATATTTCCAATCGCCCCAGTATCATAAACACACTAAGGACCCATTTGGCCCCGTGGGGGATGCCGGCGTAGCTGTCGACGGGGCCTACATGGGCAATGGCCGGCCCCACATTGCCCAGGGTGGCCGCCGTTGCCCCGATTGCCGAGGCAAAATCGAGGCCGAACATGGTCATTACGGCCGAGCCGGCCATGAACAGCAGCATGTAGGCAAGGAAAAAGGCCAGAAAATTATGGATGATGTCCGGGGGAATGGTTTTCTTGTTCACCCTGACGGGGATCACGGCCATGGGGTGCAGCAGCCGCCTGAACTCGAGGCGGGAGTTTTTTACCAGCACCAGGATGCGGATCATTTTTAAGCCCCCCGCCGTCGAACCGATGCATCCTCCGGTAAACATCAGCAGGAACAAAAAGAACCAGAGGTACCCGCTCCATTCCATATAATCGGTGGTGACAAAGCCGGTGGTGGTCACGATGGATACCACCTGGAACAGGCTTTTCCTGAATGTGGACTCCACCCCGGCCTGCTGGGAAAGCAGCAGGGCCAGAAAAAACAGGAGGGTGAATATACCCATGAGCTTCAAAAAGAATCCGAACTCTTCGTTGTGCAGGATTTTGCCAAACTGACCCTTCAGCACGTAATAATGCAGGGAAAAACTCGTGGCCCCCAGGATCATAAACAACACGATCACATATTGGATATAAGACGAGTAGCCCGCGATGCTGTCGTTCTGTGTGGAGAACCCCCCGGTGGCCACGGTGCTGAAGGCGTGGTTCAGGCTGTGGAAAAAGTCCATGCCCCCCAGCATGAGCAGGGCGGTCTGAACCAGGGTAAGCCCCACATAGATCCCCCATAGCCGTTTGGCAGTTTGGGTGATGCGCGGATGTAGCCTGCTGGGGGTGGTGCCGGGCACCTCGGCCACGAACAGCTGCATGCCGCCCACCCCAAGTATCGGAAGGATGGCCAGGGTCAGCACGATGATGCCCATGCCTCCCAGCCAGTGGGTCATCGAGCGCCAGAACAGCAAGCCTTTCGACAGGGCCTCAATCTCGATCAAAATGGTTGCCCCGGTGGTGGCGATCCCCGAAGTGGCTTCAAAAAAGGCGTCTGAAAAAACAGGGATGGCCCCCGATATAAAAAAGGGGAGCGCCCCGAAAAAAGAAATACTCAGATAGGCCACCGTTACGATGAGGTAACCTTCCTTTTTGCCGATGTTTCGGTGGTCGTGGCGCCGGGTGGCCAATACCCCGGCCAGGCCCGATACCAACGTGATGCCAGCCGATATCAGCACGGAGCTGATGGTATGCGTTTCGCCGTAATAAACCGACCAGGGCAGGGACAACAGCATGAAGCCCGAGAGCATCATGACCAGAATGCCTGTAAACTTGATGATCAGCTTGACGTTTATCTCGGATTTTGCGGCCATGCTCAGGACTTGCTTTGAAACATCCTGTCAACCCCGTCAAAGGCCTCGGGCAGGGCGAATACCACCACCCTGTCGCCGACTTCCACCTGCATGTCGCCACGGGCTATGTGCCCCTCATCGTTACGTATGACCCCCCCGATGATGGCTTGTTTCGGGAATTTCAGCTTGTTGATGGGCTTTTTTGTAATGCGCGACCCCGGTTTGGCCACAAATTCAAACACTTCGGCATCGACGCTGGTAAGGCACTTGGTAGACAAGACCTCTGCGGTCATGGTGAAGCGGATGATGTAGCTGGCCGTGGCCAGCTTTTTGTTGATGATGGTGTCGATGCCAATGCTTTGGGAGATTTCGATGAAGTCGATGTTCTCGACCAGGGCGATCGTTTTTTTTACCCCATACCTGCGGGCCAGGAGGCAGGTAAGGATGTTGGTCTCGGAGTTGTCGGTAACCGATACAAAGGCGTCCATCATCGATACGCTCTCGCTTTCCAGCAATTGGATGTTGCGGGCATCGCCGTTGATGACGAGGGTCGATTGGAGTATGTCGGTAAGTTCACTGGCCCGGTCCGGGTCCATCTCGAAGAGCTTTACGTTGAATTTCTTTTCAAGAGCCAGGGCGGCCTGGCTTCCGACGGCGCCCCCGCCCACGATCATCACATGGTTGATGTCGAAGCGCTTTTTGCCGCTCAGCTCAAGCAAATGCTCAATGCCCGATGGCTTGGTCACCACATAGGCCAGATCGCCTTCCCGGAACACATCCCCCCCTTTGGGAATGATGGTCCGGGCGCGGCGGTGTATCGAAACTGCCCGGTATTTCAACCCTTCGAACTCTTCGGCGATCTCCTTGAGGGACTTTCCGATGACCGGTGCCTCCTTTTCCAGCTTAACGAGCATCAGCGAGAGTTTTTCCCCGCTAAAATCGAAGATCTCTGCCGCAGCCGTATTTGTCAGCAAATTGGCGATCTCATCGGCGGCAATCTTTTCGGGAGAAACCAGGTAGTCGATGCCCAGTTCCTTGTAAAGTTCCTTGCAACGATCTGTCAGGTATTCGGGCTCGTTGACCTTGGCGATGCATTTTTTTGCCCCCAGCTTTTTGGCCAGCAGGCCGGTAAGCAGGTTGAGCCTTGCGTCGTAATGGGCGCTGATGAGGAGGTCGGCCCGCCGGACATTCGCATTTTTGAGCACCTGTATCGATGTGGAATCGCCCACCAGGGTCAACAGGTCGGAGTGGGCCTCAATCAGCTTCAGAAAGGTTTTGCTGGGGGCCACCAGGGTTACGTTGTGGTTTTCGCCCGAAAGCAATTCGGCAAGATGCAATGCTATTTCGCTGTCGCCAGTGATGATGATGTTCATGAGCTCTCCTTTTTTTTCAGCGGTATACGCTATGCAAATATACTCGGTTTCGCTGATCCGCATGCAGCCTCAGCTGCAAATTGCACCGGGCGGAGGAAGATTTATTCCCGTGGCGTAGAGGCTTTGCGCAGATCCCTTTTGATCATTTCTTCCATGGCCTCAAGGGCCTCGGCGGGCTCCAGCCCCGATACCACCATCCGCTTGCCGCGGTAAAGGTTCAGACTGCCCGCGGGGGTGCCCAGCAAGCCGTAATTGGCTTCGGCTATTTCGCCTGGGCCGTTGACAGCACAGCCCATAACGGCGATTTTTCTCCCCGGCATTTCCGGCAGCCGTTTGCGGAGCTCACCGATCACCTCCCTGATGTTGAAGTTGCATCGCGCACAGCCCGGGCATACAACGAACTCTGTGGCGGTGCTTTTCAGCCCGCAGGCCTGCATCAGCGATTCTGCAACCGCAACAGGGAAGCGGGGGTCGGATATGCCGGGGGTGTGGAGGTCGAAATCACTCAGCTTGCCCCCGAGCAAAAGGGGGGCGCATTCGGCAACAATACGGGCAATCAGCCCGTCTTTGTTATTGCCGGTATAGGTCATTCCCGATGCCTCCGATTGCGGTGTCCGGGCAAAGCGGTAGTTGCTGCGAAGTGCTTTGGCAAAGGCTATTTCGGCCTCGGGGGGGTCGGTCAGGCTGGCCCGGAAGGTGGCTCCAATACCATCCTGCAGCAAAAGGATGATGCCCAGGGCCGATTTAACGCGTCCGCTGATCCCTTCACCGGCTTCGGTAACCCCGGTATGCATCGGAAACTGCAGCTTCTCCTTTTTCATCCGCTCGGCCATCAGCCGGTATGCCCTGATGGTGGTCAGGGGATCGCTGGCCTTCAGGGAAACCACGATCCGGTAAAACCCCAGATCGGTCAGGGCCTGTAAAAACTCCATGGTGACTTCCACCATGGCCTCAGCTCCCCGGCCGTAACTGGCGATCACATGCTGTGGAAGCGAAGCAGCGTTGGTGCCTATCCGGATGGCTGTGCCGTATTCCCTGCATACACCGGTCAGGGGTTTCAGCCGTGAGCGGATGATCTCCTGTGCCTTAAGGCGATCCTGTTGCCCTGAACAAATCGTGCCGGACGCGCGGGGGGTATAGTTGCCCGGGTTGATACGGACCTTATCGGCGATGCGGGCAGCCTGCAGAGACAGTGTAGCGGAAAAATGAACGTCGGCGATCAGGGGTTGGTGAAATCCGGACTGCTTCAGCCCCTTTTTAAGCTGCCCGAGCGCATGGACGGCTGCTTTGTCGGGAATCCCGATCCGCATATAGTCGGCGCCTGCTTCGAATGCGCGGATGCATTGAGCCAGTGTGGCCTTTACGTCGTGGGCCGGAGTGTCGGTCATCGATTGCACCCGGATGGGAAAATTCCCTCCCAGGGGTACCCCTCCGATATCCACAACAGCAGCAGAAGTCCCTGTGTTTGCCATGACCATAAACTTATATCTGAAGCTGCCGGTCTTGGGCCGGCGGGCTCAGGTTTGACGGATCTGCCTTCATGGATGGCCGTGGGGTTTACTGCCTGAGCATGCCACTGACCCTTTCCAGCTTGCCGTCCACCTCTGCCGGTTCCAGGTTCAGGATATGAGCGGCCAGGGGATAAAGGTCGACCAGTTCGAAGGCCGGGTGCAGGTGATGCTCCCTGAAGGCCGGGCCTATGGCATAAAAAATGGTATGCATGTCTTTTTTGGCGTTGTCCCAGCCATGTCCTCCGCCGGTATAGAAGCCGGGAGAGGGTTCTCCCCAGCCTAAATTCCAGGTCGAATCGGCCATGACCACCAGGTCGAGGGTCCGGGGATTGTGGCCGAATTTCAGCCTCTCGGGCAATTCGCCCGTTTTCCAGACATAGAGGTTCCCGACGTTTTTCAGGATGTTGTATATGCTGTCGGTCATACCTTCTACCGGCCGCCACATCATGGTCGGGTTCCCTCCGAAGGCTGTTTCCAGCCAGTCGCGATCAATGTATTCCGACAGGTCGATATACCTTTCGGTGCTTCTTTCGGTCATGCCATGGTCGGAAGTGACGATCAGGTTTACCCGGTCGGCAATGGGGAGCTCCCTGATCTTTTGCAGAAGCACCCCCACCAGGCTGTCAAGCTCCATGACGAGGGCATCGATCTCGGGGCTGTCTGGTCCGGTGCGGTGGCCTTGTCCGTCGGGCTCATTAAAGTAGAACGTGATCAACCGGGGCCTCATCACCACGGGGAGCTGAAGCCAGTGTATTACGGTATCTATCCTGGCGGCAAAGGGATCTGTTGTATTGTATTCTTTCCAGTAGCTGGGTTGTATACCCTGTACCGGGGCCTCCGACCCCACCCAGAAATAAGAGGCGGAGACCATCCCCTGCTTTTCGGCGGTGACCCAGATGGGCTCTCCACCGTAAAAGATCCCGTTCTCGACGGCATCGCGGTCGCGCATGCGGTAAGTCATGTCGAGCTCGGGGCAGTAAAAGTTGTTGTTGACAATGCCATGGTTGTCGGGATGCAATCCCGTTGCCATGGTATAATGGTTTGGAAAGGTGTTGGTCGGAAAGCTGGGAACCACATATTCGGCTTTAACCCCATTCAAGGCAATGTAATCCAGATTGGGGGTGTGGACCCGGTCTGCGTAGTCCCAGCGGAAGCCATCCATCGACAACATGATCAGATAGGTCTCCTGCCGGTCGCCGGGTCGCCCGTTGTTGCACTGGGTGAAGGATATAAGCAATAAGAGGGCAATAAGGGCTGTGGTGGCTTTAAGAATGGATTTCTTTTGCATCGTCGAAGCTTATTAAAAATAGTTGTTTGTGCAAAAGTAATGCTTTTCGGATTGGTATTGCCTAAAAAGTCATGGAAACAAACCCCACCGGATGAACGATTATGTGTATTTTTGTGGCAGCATGTCGACCAACACTGCACATCATATCCGCCATCCGGGAGTGGTGGAAAAAATTGAAACGGCCAGGGTTTTTGTTCGTATCCGTTCCCAGGCTGGCTGCGGTCATTGCCAGGCCAGGGGTCATTGCGGGATGGCCGAGTCGGTAGACAAAATCGTGGAGGTAGACACTCCGGAGGCAGGAAGCTACTCTGCGGGCCAGGCCGTGGAGGTTTTCCTTTCCTATTCGCTGGGATACAAAGCCCTGATGCTTGGGTATATTGTTCCCCTGCTTCTTTTACTGAGTGTTTTGTTTGCCGTGGCATTGACCACCAAAAACGAGGGCCTGGCGGCATTGTCGGCCGTATTGCTCATGCTGCCCTACTATGCGGTGCTCTATCACCACAGGGACCGTTTGCGGAAAACCTTCCACTTCCGGTTGCGTCCTGCCCCGAAACCCGAAAATTGTTAACTGTTTATCAACCAGCAAATTTAGATATATTCTAAACAATATTGTATGTGGCTGACAATCAGTTATTTTCTGTTTATGTGTATGGATAGGCAGGCTCAGGCTGTTGAGAGACAGTTTGTTGCCACTCTTTAAAAATCCTCCCCGATACCATGGGGGTTTCATTATGTTTTCTATTTTTGCCAGTGTTAAATTCGTAACTGCTTAACAATTCAGGTTTACGGATTTATCCGGTTGTTTGCATTCTGTAACAAAACTCTGAATCGTGAACGAATTTTTTAATGAAACCACCTTGCTTTCTGTCGCTTCGCTGGTTGCTATCGGAAGTGTGGCAGCCGTTGTGCTGTATGTGGTGGCCCAGAAATTCAAGGTTATTGAGGATCCGCGCATTGACCAGGTAGAGGATCTGTTGCCCGGGGCCAATTGCGGTGGTTGCGGGCTGGCGGGATGCCGGGCCCTGGCTGAGGCCATCGTAAGGGAAGAGCGTCTTGAAGGTTTTTACTGCCCACCGGGTGGCAATCAGGTTATGCAGGAGATTGCCGAAGCCCTGGGTTGGGAAGCCGGTGAGCAGACTCCCATGATCGCCGTTGTGCGATGCAGCGGCAGCCGGGAACTGTCGCCGCCGAAAGTAAACTATGAAGGAGCCATGACCTGTGCTTTTGCCCACAACTTGTTCACGGGCGAGGGGGGCTGCCCCTACGGTTGCCTTGGCTGCGGCGATTGTATGCGGGCCTGCCAGTTCGATGCCATGTACATGGACCGCCAAACCGGGCTGCCTGTTATTCTCGACGACAAATGCGTAGCCTGCGAAGCCTGCGTAAAGGAATGCCCCCGCGACATCATTGAGATGCGCAAAAAAGGCAAGAAAGACCGTCGGATCTTTGTTTCGTGCATCAACATGGAGAAGGGCGGTGTGGCGCGCAGAAACTGTAAGGTGGCTTGCATTGGCTGCGGGAAGTGCGTAAAGGAATGCAGGTTCGACGCCATTGTTTTCGAAAACAACCTGGCCTATATCGATTTTGCCAAATGCACCCTGTGCCGCAAATGCCCGCCGGTTTGCCCCACAAACGCCATCCACGAACTGAATTTTCCTCCCAGAAAACCAAAGGCAGGCAAGGAGGATGCCCCGGCACAGGCATAGGGAACTGGCCCCGGCACAGTCAGGCTCATGTTAGGAATATGTAGAACCGTAAACCAGACAGCATTGAAAACTTTTGCCATGGGGGGTGTGCACCCTCCCGAAAACAAGTTTGCAGAGAAAGCGTCAATTGAAGTTTTGCCTCCACCCAAAACGGTCTTCATCCCCCTGTCCCAGCACCTGGGCGTACCGGCCGTTCCCGTCGTCGAAAAAGGCGATGAGGTGAAAACCGGACAACTGATTGCCAAAGGGGAGGCCTTTATATCGGCCAACATCCATGCCTCGGTTTCAGGTAAGGTTGTTAAAATAGACCTGGTCACCGACTCCAGCGGTTACCGCAAAAAAGCCATCGTCATCCAGGTGGAAGGCGATGAGTGGGCGGATGGCATTGACCTCGACATCCCCCTGGTGAAGGAATGCCAGCTCGGGCGCGAACAGATTGTGCAGAAAATCAACGAGAATGGCATCGTCGGGCTGGGCGGGGCCACCTTCCCTTCCCATGTCAAAATGATGGTACCTACGGGCAAAAAGGCCGAATACCTGATCATCAACGGTGTGGAATGTGAACCCTGCCTGACGGCCGACCACCGGCTGATGCTGGAAAAAGGCGAAGAGATACTTGCCGGGATCAGCATACAGATGAAGGCCCTGGAGGTGGATAAGGCCATTGTCGGCATCGAGGCCAACAAGCCCGATGCTGTCGAACACCTGAAAAACTTGGCCGGGCCCTATCCTGGGATCAGCGTGGAGGCACTCGAGGTGAAGTATCCGCAGGGTGCCGAAAAACAGCTGATCAAATCCCTGCTTGGCAGGGAGGTGCCCTCGGGAAAACTGCCCATTGAAGTAGGTTGTGTGGTACACAATGTAGGTACCTCATTCGCTGTATACGAGGCGGTCCAGAAAAACAAGCCCCTGATCGAAAGGGTGGTGACAGTGACAGGTAGCTCGCTGAAAAAACCGGTCAACCTGTGGGTGCGCATCGGCACCCCGGTAATCGATCTCATAGAGGCTGCCGGCGGACTGCCCGAAGATACCGGCAAGGTGATCAACGGAGGCCCCATGATGGGCAAGGCGCTGAACGACCTCAATGTACCGGTTACCAAAGGCACCTCGGGCATACTGGTATTGACCGACGAACAGGCACACCGACCTCCCGAGCAGCATTGCATCCGCTGCGGACGATGTGTGACGGTTTGCCCCATGGGTCTGGAGCCTTACCTGCTGGCCATATTGTCTGATAAGAAACGCCTCGAAGAATGCGAACAGGAGCGGCTGATGGATTGCATGGAATGCGGTTCCTGCCTGTACATCTGTCCCTCGGGACGTCCTCTGCTCGATCAGATGCGTGTTGGCAAGACCAGGCTTGGGAAATTGATCAGGGAAAGGTCGGGTTGAGAAAGGTGGAAGACGGAAGACGGAGGACAGAAGAGGGTTGAAAAGTTGAAAAGCCATAAAAGTTACGCTTTGGACTAACACTTTAACGGAAGATTATGGGTAAATTAACAGTTTCGGGCTCGCCTCATTTTCATACCGAAGAATCGGTGAGCAAGATCATGTACGGCGTGATCTTTTCCCTGATTCCTGCCATGCTGGTTTCCTTTTACTTTTTTGGCCTGGCCGCCATTGTGGTAACACTCACAGCAGTGGTTTCCTGCATGGCGTTCGAGTATCTGATACAAAAGTACCTGATCCGGGGGCCTCTGACCATTTTCGACGGATCGGCCATCATTACCGGAGTGCTGCTGGCATTTAACGTGCCCGCCAACCTGCCCCTGGGCATTCTGGTCATTGGTTCGGCAGTTGCCATCGGTATGGGGAAAATGACCTTTGGTGGCCTAGGGAAGAATCCCTTCAATCCGGCATTGGTTGGCAGGGTTTTTCTGATGATCTCCTTTCCGGTACAGATGACGACCTATCCCAGACCCACGGCTTTCAGCACCCAGCTCACTGATGCCGTTACCGGACCCACCCCCCTGACCGTGATCAAGGATGGTTTGAGCCGGGGAGAGAAGTTTGCCGATCTGTTGGCGCAATTGCCCGATTACAGCAATCTGCTCCTAGGCAATATAGGCGGTTCGGTTGGCGAAGTATCGGCCATCGCCCTGTTGCTCGGAGGGCTCTATATGCTGATCAGAAAAATCATCAGCTGGCATATACCCATGGCCTATCTTGGGTCTGCAGCCGTATTCTCAGGTATTTTCTGGCTGATCAGCCCCGAAACCTATCCCGATCCGGTGTTTCATTTACTTACCGGGGGCCTGATGCTGGGAGCTCTCTATATGGCCACCGACTATTCCACCAGTCCCATGGCTCCCAGGGGCATGATTGTCTTCGGTGTGGGTTGCGGGTTGCTCACCATGATCATACGCCTTTTCGGGGCCTACCCCGAGGGCGTGGCCTTTTCTATACTTATCATGAATGCCTTTGTTCCGCTGATCAACAAAGGGTTTAAACCGAAACGTTTTGGGGAGGAGATTAAGAATGGCTAACAGAGAATCTACTTTTGCGAACATGGTGATTACCCTGATGGTGGTGGCCGCCGCGGCCTCATTTACCCTGGCTACGGTATACAACCTGACCAAGGGCCCCATCGAACGATCGAGAGAAGCTGCACGGCAGCAAGCTATCGGCATGGTGCTGCCCGAATACGATACCCTGGTGACCAAAAAGCTGATGCCGGTAAGCGGAAGCGATTCCCTGGAGTTCAATATCGGATACAGGGATGGTGAACTGGTGGGCGTTGCCGTGGCAACCTATACCGGCATGGGCTACAGTGGCCGCATCCGGGCCATGGTAGGTTTTGACCCTGAGGGGGTCATCATCGACGTAGTTGCTTTGGATCATGCAGAGACCCCGGGCCTTGGCGACAAGATCGAAAAAGGAAAATCGGACTGGAGCGATCAGTTCCAGGGCTTCGACCCCAGGGAAAAAACCCTGAAAGTACGCCAGGACCAGGGCGATGTGGACGGCATTACGGCGGCTACCATCACGGCCCGGGCCTATTGCGACGCCATCGACAGGGCCTTCCAAACCTTTATGGCAAACAAGGAGAACCTCATCAATAAGGAAGAAAGGAATTAAGCTATGGGACAGCTACAGAACTTTACCAAAGGATTCATCCGCGACAACCCGGTGTTTGTCCTGCTGCTCGGGCTCTGCCCGGCACTGGGTGTCACCACTTCGGCCTTCAACGGGCTGGGAATGGGGCTGGCCACTACCTTTGTCCTGGTCTCGTCCAATATCGTGGTCTCACTGATCAAGAACTTCATCCCCTCAAAGGTGCGCATCCCCTGTTTCATTGTGGTGATCGCCTCCTTTGTGACCATTGTTGAACTGGTCATGGAAGCCTTTATGCCGGCCCTGTTCGAATCACTGGGGCTGTTCATCCCCCTGATCGTGGTCAACTGCCTGGTAATGGGACGTGCCGAGGCATTTGCCCGGAAAAATGTTGCCTGGAGTGCCCTGGTCGATGGCCTGGGTATGGGTCTTGGCTTTGCCTTTGCGCTGACGCTGCTCGGCGGTGTCAGGGAAATTTTTGGAGCAGGGGAGATCTTCGGGCTGTCGCTGTTTGCCGGCGACGGCATGCTGGTTTTCGTGCTTGCGCCCGGTGCATTCATAGGGCTTGGCTACCTGGTGGCCCTGAACAATATCGTTAAGAAGAAACTTGCCTAAAACCATTGGTCATGGAATACATTCTCATCATTATCGGAGCCGTATTTGTCAACAATATCGTGCTGGCACAATTTCTGGGGATCTGCCCCTACCTTGGTGTTTCGGCAAGGGTCTCCACCTCTGTCGGCATGTCGGGTGCCGTCATGTTTGTCATGACCCTGGCCACCATCGTCACCTTCCTCATATTCCAATACATCCTTGTTCCCTTCGACATCACCTACCTGCAAACCATTTCCTATATTCTGGTGGTGGCTTCGCTGGTACAAATGGTGGAGATCATCCTCAAAAAGGTAAGCCCGGCCCTGTTCCAGGCCCTGGGCATCTTTCTGCCCCTGATTGTCACCAACTGCGCCATTTTGGGTGTGACCATACTGGCCGTTCGTGAAGATTACGGTTTTCACCTGCTGCAAGCGGTGGTGTTTGCCATTGGTCATGCCCTGGGCTTTGCCCTGACCATCATCCTTTTTGCCGGCATCAGGGAACACCTCGAACTGGTGGATGTCCCCAGCGGAATGCGTGGCGCACCTGCCGCCCTGGTGGTTGCCGGCATCCTGGCCCTGGCCTTTATGGGCTTTGCGAACCTGGTATAGCCAGCCTTCCCTTGCGCCTGAGCAAGCTGCCCGCTCCCGGGTAAAGGAAACGGCCGTCTTCGGCCACGATCCGGCCCCCGGCGATCACCACTTTTGGCCGGCCTTTCGTCCGGATCCCCTCATAGATATTGATGTCGCTGTTCTGGAAGTGGGTGGTGGCCGATATGACCTGCTCTGCCTGGGTGTCCCAGAGCAGCAGGTCGGCGTCCGATCCCTGGGCGATCACCCCTTTTTTCGGATACAGCCCGAACAGCCTGGCCGGTGCTGCAGAGGTCAGTTCTGCAAACCGGTTTACTGTGATCCGTCCGGTGTCCACCCCAAAGGTGTAGAGCAGGGTCATCCGGTGTTCGACCCCCCCTGCGCCGTTGGCAATCTTCCGGAAGTCATCTTTACCCAGGGCCTTTTGAGAAAAATGAAAGGGACAATGGTCGCTTCCCACCGTGTGGATGCTCCCCTCCTGAAGGGCCTGCCAGAGGGCGCGGCGATGCGCCGACGAGCGCAAAGGCGGACTGAGTACGCAGGGAGCCGACAACTCAAAGTCCTTGCGGTAATTGTCCACATCGAGCAACAGGTGATGGGGGCAGACTTCCCCCCACACCTCCTGGCCTTTTGTGCGGGCTTCCCGGATGTGCCCGATACTCTCGGCTGTCGACACATGCACAATATATAACGGACAGGAGGTTTCACCGGCCATGGAGATGGCCCGGGCAACAGCACGGCTCTCGGTTTCCGGGGGCCGGGACAGGACATGGGCATGGGGAGACAGCACACCGCTGCCGGCAAGGCTGTGTCGCAGGCTGTCGATCTGCCCGCCCTCTTCGCAATGCACCAATACCATACCCCCGGCCTTGCCCGCAGCCTGCATCGCCTGCTTGATGGAAGTTTCGTCCATGCCGACGGTTTCTTTGTAGGCCATGTACAGTTTGAACGAGGGAAGACCTGCCCGGACACATGCTTCGATCTCCCCGGGCATGTTCTCGTGCCATTCGACCGGGCTGACGTGGAAACTGTAATCGGTCATACAGCCTGCGGCTTCCTGTTGCCGTGATCTCAATGCCTGCGAAAGCGGCATGCCCCTTGTCGGGGTAACAAAATCCAGGATGGTGGTGGTTCCTCCCATCAGGGCAGCCCGGCTTCCGGTGGCGAAGTTGTCGGACGATGGCCCGGCCATGGTGGGCAGCATCATATGGACATGAGGATCGACCCCTCCGGGAAATACCATCAGTCCACGGGCATCGATCTCACGCAGGGGTGCATGATCTTTGTTTCGGATGCCTTTTGCAAGCCGGCGGATGATGCCGTTACTGACAAGGATATCGGATTCAAAGCTTTTGTCTGCATTGACAATATGTGCATGGCGGATCAGCAGCCTCTCATCGTTTGCCATAGAAAGGGTTTTGATAACAGGGTTTATTCTGAACGGCAGCAGTCCGGGTGATCCACGCGCCGCCCTAAAGGAACCGGGGTGTCAACCTCAGCATCAAAAAAGCCCAGTGGGCGAACTCTTCGCTGCTTCCGCCGCGTATATGCTCCATGGATTCGGTGCCGAACATCACCGAGTAGCCCCCAACGATGCTTGTCGTTTCGGTGAACCGCCGGAAAAACACCATATCGATCTCTGTACCCAGGTAGTTGTCGATGACCTGGCCCTCATGCACATAGGTGTTTTGCAGAAAGAACAAGTGAAGGTGGGCCGAGAAACTGCTTTGATCCGACAGGACGAACTCTCCCTTTAGATAGGGGTTGACCAGGCCGGCATTTTGGGTGTGGTTCGGGAAATTGGTAAAGTAGTCCATGTACCCGTTCCTTGCATGCCCTACTCCATAGAGATCGTCGAAGGCATTGAAGCGGTTTCCGGGCCCGGTAGCGTCATTGCCCGAGAAGATCTCAATGCCCAGTATGGTGCTTAGCTGGGGGGCAAAACGCCTTCCGGCTTCGGCCATGAGGTACCAGGCATTGATGTTTTGCCCACTGCGGGTGTTCCCATGCTGATAGGCAGGATACAGCCGCAACTCAAACTCACCCAGGCGATGGCTCAGGTATCCTGCCCATGTGGCCCTGACATAGAGCCTGGAAGGGTCGTCGGGATGCTCATAGCCATCGGCGATGAAATGAAGGGAGAGCGAGGTATTTGGTTGCAGCTCCCTGTGGTACCAGATGTAGTTCAGTGTTTTGTAATTGTTGAGCAGGTAGTGGGTGTCGAACAATCTGTCCTGGCTCTGATTGAAGGCGGCACCGACATGCAGCTGCCGCTGCCCGTCCCCGTATTTTAAAACCGCCGCATCGTGGGTCCTGCCCGTGGGAGCCCAATCGTTGATGGCCATCAGCCGTTGGTTGTCGTAGCGCAGTTCCTGCCGTCCTGCCCGCAGGCTGAGGTTATCGGCAAACCGGAGTTCCATCCAGGCCTCGTACAGCCCGAAAGAGGGGTTGTGGTCCAGCTGCAGTTCCTGCCCCCAAAGCCGAATATCCTGGATGGAGATCCGGGTACTAACGCGCCCATCCGATCCATGGAACAACGACAGCCTGGTTCGCTGAGCGACCTGGCCGGCGGAACCTGTTCCCGGCACCGGCATTTGACGGTATCCGTTCCTGAATTCGGCCCTGCTGCGCATCTGGCCTTCAAGGCCCAATTGTGCGCTTGCAGGAAACAACAGGGCCAACAGTCCGACCCATATAAATAGCTTCTTCATGTGTTCGTGTTTTTTATTCCGGGAGAAGGACAGGGAAAATGTTGGAAATGTTAAAATGGTGTTTATACATTGCCTTCAGGCAGTGCGACAGTTACAACCAAGGAAAGCCCCAACAGGTTGAAAAGTTGAAAGGTTAAAAGGTTGAAAAGTTTAAGTATATGTTATTCAGATATTAAACTCTTAAACTCTTAAACTCTTAAACTCTTAAACTTTCTTCCCTCCGTCCTCTGTCCTCTGTCTTCCGTCCTCTGTTATCCCAGAATAGATACTTCATGCTAAAAATAACAAAAAAGAGGATACCAAAATACCCCCTCTTTGCCGGAAGATTCTCCGGACTATTCCAGGATGACAGACCCATCAGCGGGTCACAGCCCTGATCATGGCTTCGCTCTCGGCCGAGGCTATCCCCATTACATCTGCGATCACACCGCCCATCATATTTCCCATCATGGAGGTGTTCATCCACGAAACATAGGTTTTTCCGTCCGACTTTTCATAAATGGCCACTCTGCAGGGCATCATGGACGAGACAATGCGTTCGTCGTCGAGCCTCAATATCCGGTAGGCATGTTCGGGATGGCAGAGCTCAAATACTTTGGCGTTGCTAACTTCCTTGCCAAAACCCTGCATGGTTTCCCTCATGTCGTGTACTGTGGGGATCTTCCAGCCCATATTTAGGGCCGTTTGTTCAAACACCTCTACCGACCTGTTGAAACCGTACTGGCTTTCGGCCTCTTTCAGCATCATTCCCGGTGCCGCTTTGTACGCCATGAGCGAAGTGAACAGGATGCCGATGAACAGACCGGCTATGCCGAATACAAATTCTTTTTTCATGATGATTGTTTTTTTTGTGGTACTAATTTTTACCGTTAAGGTTGCTATTTTAATGCCATACAATGTATAATACAGAAAAACAGACGGATAGAGTTTTTGCGGATTCTGAAACTTCCGCATATGTTAACCATTATTTGTTAACTTTGTTGCTCGTTTATGTAAACCAATAATCCGGAGACAGGATGGATTATAAGCAGCTTTTTGAGACCATGCCGGCCGGGGTGGTGGTTGCCGATCACCACCTCAGGATCCACTACATGAACCCTTTTGCCCGCCAAATGGTTTTTGCATTGGCCCATGCGGAGGATGATCCGGCGGATGTCCTGCTGAGCGAAACGTTCTTCACCACCGACCGGCAGCGCTTCGACATGGGGGGCTGCATGCGGAATATGATCTCTTCGCGAAAGCGGGTTTTCCACAAGACCCTTATTGTGAAAAAACAAGGCGGCGAACTGCTGGTGTATTTCACGGCAAGGGGGTTTCGCCAACAGGGCAGCGACTTTATCCTGCTGATGATCTCCGACATATCGGCCGAGATGGACTGCATTGTCCATTCGCCGGGCAGCTTTCCGCGAAAGCAGTTTTTTCTGGAACAGACCATCATCGGACGGGATGAAAAGATCAGGGCATTGTACCGCATGATCACGCTGGCGGCCGACTCCGGCGTGAATGTGATGGTTAGCGGTGAAAGCGGTACAGGAAAGGAATTGGTGGCCGATGCCATTCACTATTTATCTGATCGCAGCAAGGGCCCCCTGGTGAAGGTGAATTGTTCGGCCCTTTCGGAACACTTGTTGGAAAGCGAACTTTTTGGCCATGTGAAAGGCGCATTTACCGGGGCCATCAAGGACAAGACCGGTAAATTCGAAGAGGCCTCGGGGGGAACGATATTCCTGGACGAGGTGGGGGAGATCAGTCTTTCCCTTCAGGTGAAACTGCTGCGGGTGATCCAGGAGAAGACCATTGAACGGGTAGGCGACAACAAGACCATTCGCCTGAATCTTCGCATCATTGCGGCCACCAACAGGAACCTGCGCGAGCGCATCGCCAGCAAGGAGTTCAGGGAAGATTTGTTCTACCGCCTGAACGTGTTTGCTATCAATATGCCCCCCTTGCGCGAACGCAGGCTCGACATTCCCTTGCTTTGCGACCACTTCATTGTTGAATTCAACCTTTCGACGGGCAAAAGGGTAAAAGGGGTGGGGAGGGAAGCCCTGCAGCTGTTGATGCGGTATCCCTGGCCAGGAAATATCCGTGAATTGCGAAACGCCATCGAACACGCCTTTGTGCTTGTGCAGGCCCAGGTGATCCAACCTGATGACCTGCCCGAAAACATCCGCGAATACCAGCCCGGGCATCGGGATGCCGGCCCGGGGTATGAAGGGCTGCCGGGGTCCGGGGCAACGGGCTTTGCGAAAACTCCCGGAGGGCGGTTGCAGATCAGCAAAGAGCAGCTTGACATGGTGTTGGAAGCCCATGCCTTTAACCAGACCCGTACAGCCGATTATCTCGGCATCAGCCGGGTAGCCCTGTGGAAGAAGATGAAGAAATTCGGGTTGTAAAACAGTTGGCGGCTTCAATCGGTAAGCCTGAGCATGAACCAGCCTTTCCCGGTTTCACTAAAACCAAGCTTTTTCAAGTATTTCCTGTGTGCTGAGGTAGTTGCCCGGGCCACTACCCTGGTAAAGCCATCGGCGATGAAGTCATTTTTCAGGCGGTGAAATATAAAGCGGCCGTTCTTGAAGTCCCGGTATTCTGGAACCACGTAGTCGAGGGCTACATGCAGGATGTGCCCGTTCTCCCGCCTGGCCAGGAAAAGCCCGGCCACGGCCATGTTCCTCAACACAAAAAAGCTATAGGTATTCAGTTCGGGTTTGTAGGTAAAGCCCTGAAAAAAGCCCTGAATGTCTTCGTGGTAAAAATCCAGGAAACGGAGCAGGTATTTGTTGTCATTTCGTACCTTCATGGTTTCGAAAACTTCCTGTTTCCTGAATATGTCCTGCAGGTAGTAAATGTCGGCCACCACAATAAAGCCATTGAGCAGGGCAACGGGAAGCACCCCGATCAGAAAGCCGTAGGCACAAAACAGGGTGGCCCCGATCAGGTTGATCACCCTGAACTTTACAATAGAGCTCATGGCCATGCTCAGGGCAATGAGCAGGGAAGCCAGATAGCCGATCCACTCCAAAATATTGTATTCCATCTTATTGAAGGGATTTGAAAAATACCCGGGATTGCCGGCAAAGTTAGCTTTTTTTGCCTTATCCGCGAACCAGCCCTGCCAGGGCCGGTGTTCAGCAGCCGGTAAACGGGCTGAGATCTACCGCAATGGCAGACTGAATGCCTGGGGGCAGCAGGCCGGCATGGGTGGTATGGCCCAGCAAATAACCTCCGCCTCCGGCACCACAGAGTTTCAGGCTATAGCTTCCTGTACCTAGGCCTCTCTCCCAGATCCTGATAAACTCAGGGGGGATCATGGGAGTGAAATGCCTGAGCTGCAGCAAGGACAACTCCCTGATGTGAGGCCCGGGTGTTGTGGATGCCGAAGTCATTGCCTCAATGCATTTTTCGGTACAGGGGATATAGCTTTCGTGCAGCATCCTGCGAAAGTCCGGCTGACAGTACCTGCGCTGAAAGCTCCTTACCAGGGGGGCGGTACGCCTCGCCTTTCCGGTATCAACCAGGAAAAAGGACTGATTCTCCTTCGTAGCCGGCTTTTTCAACCTGACCAGCGATGGCCCGGCGGCGGGATCTATGGTTAGCGGGGCCCCCAAATAGCAACTCAGGGGGTCGATGCCCGAACTGCTTCCATGAAAGAAAGCCTCCATGCGGCCAAGCAGCCCTTTCAAAAAGGACAGCCTGCCCGGGGAGATTTCAGCGGGGCTGCCGGGAACCGGACCAGGCCCGTATCGCCGGTAAATGGCCGCCACCAGTGCCCCCGAACTTCCCAGTCCGTAACCCGAAGGGATGTCCGACCACAGATAGAGCCCGTCGCGGAGGTCCTTATGCATGGCATCCAGGTCGAGCCCCCCCCAACCTTCTTCCTTGTCTTTGTGGAGGATCAGGAAGCGGTGGAAGGAGGCCAGTTGCCTGTTGGAGTTCTCTGCGTTTTTCAGCACCTGGGGCGCCATAAGGGGGTCTGTTGAACGCAGGGCGGCTTTTTTTTCCAAAAATGGCAGAGTCAGGGCCCTGGAGCCGAAGAGCAGGCTATACTCTCCGAAAAGCATCAGCTTGGCATAAACAAAAGTTTCTTCTACCATAAAACCCCCCGGGCCATCTTCGCCCTGTTTTCTATTTGCCCTCAACGGCCCTCCAGGATCCTGACCGGGCCATCGCCCATGGCATCGTCGATCCACCGTCCCTGCTTGCACAGCGTAAGGAGGGATTCCCTGATGAAGGCCCCGATCTGCTGTTGGTCCTTTTCAAAATATAGCAGGTGGATGTTTGGTCCTGCATCCAGGGTAAAACAAAGTTCCAGCCCGCTCTGCTCCCTGAAATTCCGTATGCGGTCTATCAGGTAAAGGGTATTGGGTCTCATCAGAATAAAGCCCGGGCTCGATGACATCATCAGGCTGTGCAGGCTGAGGGCTTCTTCTTCCACTACTTCTGCAAAAACCTCTGTGTTGCCTTCTGTCAGGGCCTGAAGTATGCGGCGCATATTGGCAGTGGCCTGTTTTATCCGTGTGGCACGGTAGGGGTGATGCTGCATCATGGCATGTCCGGCCGAGCTGCTCACCTCCTTTCTACCATCGTCAACGATCAAAATGGCATCCCTGAGGGTGCTGAATACGGGGTTAACCTTGCCCTTATCCAGGGTCGTGGCCACTTCGTCGGACGAGCCGGGCAACTCCCTGACCTTGCCCCAAACTACCATACCGCCGTATACCGAACGGCAGGCACTTCCGCTTCCCAACCTGGCCATGTAAGAAGCTTTTCTGAAAAAATTGTCTTCGGTGGTGGTTTTACCGCCTGCATCCTTCCCACCCACTTCCTGTTCCATGCTGCAAATACATAATGCCAGTGCACTGAAGGCGGCAGCCGAGGAGGCGATGCCGGCAGAATGAGGGAAGCTGCTGTGGCTGTTAATGTTCAGTATGGTATGGCTGAGGAAGGGAAAAAAGGGGATAAGTGCCTGCAGATAGCCGGAAATGCGGGAAGCAAACACATGGTTTGGCTGTCCGTTCAGGGTAAATGAAGCCAGCCTGAACTCATTGCCTGTGGAGTGGGTGTAATCTACGGATATCTTCACCACGCTGTTGTTCAATACAAAACTCAGAGAGGGATTCATGGGCAGCTGCACCGGGTATTTTCCCCAATACTTGATCAGGGCAATGTTTGCCGGGCTCTGCCAGCTTATGTGCCCGCTTTTGTGTTCTTCAACGAGGTTGCTGTTTGTGCTTCCCATGGCGTTATTTACTGCTTTGTTTGCAAATCGCCCAATGCGAACACCGGGCCGTAACCCCTTGACGAAAAATAGGCAGCCAGCTGCCGGGGCTCCAGTGGAGCTGCAGCCAGCAGGAAATCACCTCCCCATGCACCCAGTGACTTGATGGCGCCGGGAAAGGCGGGGAATAGACGCTTTTGCACGGATTCTGTGCCGGTATAAGCCGACAGTATGCCTTCGTGTTCCCGCATCAGCCCCATGAAATCTTCCAGTTCGCTGCTGCGGGCCATCTGAACCGAAATCCCGGATATGGCCTGAATGTGGTGTGGCTTTACCCCGTCCGGATCGAAGTTCTCCAGGGCCCGGCTGCTGTCTTGCTTTCGGCCGCTGTATACAAATACCAGCTGTCTGCCGAAGGGTGGATCAAAAGCAACTGCCGAAGTTTCGGGTTTTGAGTTGCGGCCGCGGAAGCGGTAAAACAGGGGGGAAGCACTTCGGGCACAGGCAATGTCGTAACCCGACCCGCCGGATGCGTTGAACAGCATCTGATAAGGGTCTGCACTGGCCCACCAGGCGATGTTGGAGATCAATGAAGAACTGCTGCCCAGACCCCAATGCATTTCGAAACCGGTATCGGCCCGCACCTCGTGCCTGAGCCTTTCTTGCAGGAAGGCGGGGTTCTGTCTTTTGGCCTCCATCAGGAGGCTTCTCAGGAAGCGGCTGGTGGCTGACTTTCCGTTGCCCGCCGTTTCTGCCTGGTCCAGACTCCGGCCCCGAAAGCTTTCCCTGTACCAAATCCTGCCCCTGACATAGGTGGTCCAGTTTACCAGGACTTCTGCCGCAGGCGTGCTGCTGACACAGAGGCGCTGCCCGTAGCGAACCGGCATGGCCAGTGCAGTGGCCCCGGCCAGCACCAGGTACTCGCCCGACAGCAAGAGTTTCCCGTTGGAGTAATAGCAGGCAGCCTCACCGCTAGGGGGCGGGTAAGTTGCCTGGCTGTCACCTGCAATGTGCATAGGACTGGTCTTTTGGCTCACCCCGTTTCGCGGAGTTTTTTCAGGCAGTCCGCTACCGCCTGATGACTTACCTTTTTGTCTGCAAAATGCTGCCGGATCTGTTCGCTCTCGTCCGGGCCGGCGCCAAGCTGCATCAGGATATTTGACAGATGCATCCGCATATGCCCGGTCTGTATCCCGGTTGTGGTCAGCGAACGAAGGGCTGCGAAGTTGTTGGCCAAACCCGCCGAAGCGGCGATCATCATCAGCTGCCTTGCCCCGGGGTGGCCCAGCATCTCCAGCGAAGCCGCTGCCAGCGGATGAATCCCGGTAAGCCCCCCCACCGTCCCCAGCGACATGGGCATGAGCAGGGAGAATTCAAAACGATCAGAATGGATGCTTACCCGGCTCAGTGAACGGTACTGCCCGCTGCGGGCTGCATAGGCATGTGCAGCGGCTTCAATGGCCCGGAAATCGTTCCCCGTGGCCAGTACGACGGCATCCACCCCGTTCATAATGCCTTTGTTGTGGGTGGTGGCCCGGTGAACATCTGTTTCGGCAATTTTTACCGCAAGGGCAAAACGCCTGGCGAACTCCCGCACCTCCATGCCGGGTGCAGCTCCTTCAAGTTCGCGGATATCGCAGGATGCACTGACCTCGACCAGGCAGTCTTCATTGTAATTGGACAAAATGGCCATCAGGGGCTCGAAGTCCTGGGCCCTGAAGTCCGGGCTTTGCTCAAGGTAGGCCTGCATGGCCAAAGAGATTTCTTCCAGGCATGAGTTGATGAAGTTGGCCCCCATGGCATCGGCGGTATGGAAACCGGCCTGCATCTGGAAGTAATGATCGATCACTCCGGTCCTGTCTGCCAGTGCGAGGCTGGAGAGCCCGCCTCCCCTTTTCTCCATGTTCGCCAGCACCGGTCGCAGATGCCAGCGAATATAATCTTCCAACTGCGGCAGCTGAGCCTTGAGCTTTGCTGCATTTCCGGTAAACAAAAAATGCAGCTGCCCGTTCTTTTTGGTTTCGCTCACCCTGGCTTTGAATCCTCCCTTGCCTGCCCAGTAACCTGCAGCCCACGAAGCTGCTGCCACTACCGAACTCTCTTCGGTTACCATGGGCAGCATGTAAACTTTGCCATTGATCAGAAAGTTGGGCGCCACACTGTAGGGGAGGGGATAATTGGTCAGGGTGTTCTCGCTGATGCCCTGCAACACAGCACTGACCGCTGCATCCGGATGGTCGAAGCTCCCGAATTTCTTAAGGGCAGCATCAGGATCGCCGAAAAGCGCTGACACCAGCAGCCGCTTCTGCTGCCTTGGTAATCTGGAAAACCCTTTCAGTATTTTTTGCTCAGGCATGGCAGGCAGTGCTCATGATTTATTCCCTGACCCTCAAAAATGCGTAGGCCATGGCCAGTCCCTGGATCTGGTAATTGACAAAAGTTCTCAGTTGCTCATAATCTCCCCTGGCGTGTTTTAAAAAAGTGGAGGCCTGTCCGTAAATTGCCGGGATCTTTGCCTTGTGGATCAGGTAGTACCCATCGAGAAAGGACCTGATCCCTCCCGATATGATCAGTTGCCTGCAAGGCAGTTCCTGCAAGCTTGCTTTGGCAATGTGGTTGGTCATATCGACCATTTGCCAGGCATCATGGCCCACATAGGAAAGGGGTTCGAACAATTCACGGGGCTGGTCACCACCTCTGAGCAACTCCACTTTCGCAAAGTTGGTTCCTCCGAAAGCGCCAAACTCTATGGCCGCCAGCGGAAGCTTCAGCAAGGCTTCCAGGCTTTCCATGCCCATCCCCTGTCCCACCTCTTTTACCATAACAGGAAAATCAACGCGTTCCAGAAGATCCTGAACCGAATCGAGTGGAGGCCGCTGAAGGCGGTCGCCTTCGGGCTGGAACCATTCCTGGAAAGGGTTTATATGGACAATCAGGCCATCGGCCCTCAACTGACCGACCAAACGCCTGATCTCATCCACACTGCCCTCCGACAGGGATTCCTCTACCTGGTTGATGCCCAGATTGGCATACAGGGGCAATTCATCGCCGATCACATCGCGCATGTCGAAGTCGGGGAAATAGGTTTTCTCACGCATCAGGATCCGGCAGGATCCGAGCCCCATCCCCATGCCAAACTCCCGGCAGGCCCTGGCCAGGTTCCTGTTGATGGTGCCTGCCAGTCTGGTGCCTCCTGTCATGCTCGACACCCAGATGGGCAGGCTGAGTTTTTTCCCGAGAAAATCGGTTGCCGGGATGGTGTCCCCTGGGTGGGCGCTGAGCAGGGGCTCGTACATAAAGCGTTTGTCGGCATCCCCGGAAAGGATCTGTGATTGAAAAGCCAGGTCGATATGGTCCTTTTTACGGTTTTCCATCCTGGTTTGGCTATACCCCGAGATATCGCGAAATGACCATGCGAAGGATCTCCGAAGTGCCTTCTCCAATTTGAAGCAAGCGCTGGTCGCGGTAAAAACGTTCTACCGGATGGGGTTTGAAAAGCCCTTTTGCCCCATGGATCTGAACGGCTTCATCGGCTATTTCGCGGGCAATTTCGGAGGTGTATAGTTTGCTTATGGCCGCCTCACGGGCAAACTGCATGTTGTTGTCCTTTCTCCAGCAGGCATTGTATAAAGTGTTGCGGGCCAGTTCTATTTTAACGTCCATGTCTGCCAGCTTGAAGCCCACCGCCTGGAATTTGGAAATGCTCTGTCCGAATTGTTGCCGTTGTTTTGCATGCTCCAGCGAGGCCTCCATGGCACCCCGCGAGAGCCCAAGGCCGATGGCGGCAATGGAAAGCCTTCCCGAATCGAGGGTGTTGAGCATGATCCTGCCTCCCTGCCCTTCTTCGCCCAGCAGGTTGGCGGCAGGAACACGGCAGTCCTTGAAAAACAATTTCCCGGTATCGCTCGAACGCCACATCATCTTCCCAAGGATGCGCTCGGTGGTGAAGCCCGGGGTCCCTTTCTCCACGATGATGGCAGAAAGCCGTTTTCTGCCGTTTTTTTCACCGGTAACAGCCTGCAGGGTAACCCCGGCCGATATTTCGGAAGACGAATTGGTAATATGGGTCTTTGAGCCGTTGATCACCCAATGATCGCCTTCGAGCCTGGCATTGGTTTCCGAGCCCATGGCATCGGAGCCTGCATTGTCTTCGGTAAGTCCGAAGGCCCAGATCTTTTCGCCCGTGCACAAGGGTGGGATCAGCCGTTTTTTCTGTTCTTCGGATCCGTACTTCAACAAGGGGGCAATGCCCAGGGAGTTGACTGCTGCCACCGTGGCTGCCTGTGAACTGTCGACCCTGGCCAGTTCCTCTACGATGATGATGTATGAAAGGGTATCCAGGTTACGACCGCCCAGTTCCCTGGGCGCCTGTATGCCAAAAAATCCCATTTCCCCCATTCTCCTGGTGAGTTCGGCAGAGAAGGTTTCCTTATCTTCTAGTTCAGAGGCAACCGGCTTGATTTCCTGTTGCGCGAACGCCCGGACCTCCATTCTGAGAGTTTCATGCTCCTGTGTCAAATACGGACTGTTGAACATTCGTGTAGATGATAGTAAAGTTAATTCGGAATATATGCCTATTAACAACCCAAACGCGCACTGGTTCGGTAAAAGTAAAAAAAATAAGCGCCAACAGAGTAAACTATCTCACTTTATTTGATAAACAGATAAGCGGGGCATTGTCTTCGACCATGTCGCCTTCATTTACCTCTATTTTTTTTACGAATGCTTTTGCCGTAGCCGCTATCTTGTTTTCCATCTTCATGGATTCCAGTATCAGCAGGGTATCCCCCCTGTTTACCTGCTTGCCCGGGTCGACGCAGATCCTGACCACTTTCCCGTGCATGGGCGACCTGACAAGATGTTCTCCTTCCAGCACTGGGTTCTCATTGATCGCGCTGAGGATTTCCCTGGTCAGGTACCTTTCGGGGCTTACCCTTATGGCGAACCCATTGTACTGAAACAGCAGCGCCCCGTTTACACTCAGGTAATACAAGATATGGACGCTGCCCCCCACCTCGATCTGCATGCGGTAATCGTTGCACATAATCAGGCGGTAACTGGTCGGGGGGGCATCGTCTGTGCCCAGGTGATCGTGGGTATAATACACCAGGCGTAGTTTGATAACTTTGCCATTGACCAACAAACTGGGTTGGGGAAGCAACCTCCAGAACCCGATGCGCTGCCAGGCAGATTGTCCCTGTTTTCTTTTGTGCCCGTTGGCAAACAGGAATGCCACGGCCAACAGCCTGTTTGTTAGCAGAACTTTTTCGGATTTCGCCCCGGTCTTCTTCGTGCTGGCCCGGCTCTGTCCCGTGTGGCTCTTTCCCTGGACAAAGCTTGCTGAAGAAAGCAGTTCGAGCAGGTACTGCTGATTGGTGGTTATGCCCAGGATCACGTAATCCTTCAGGTAGCGGATCAACTTTTTTCTGGCAGTCTCCCGGCCGGAGGCATGGCATATTACCTTGCTGATCATGGGATCGAACAGGCTGCTGATCTCCCCCGGGCCGTCCAGTGAGGTGTCGATACGCAGCCCGTCCCCTGTGGGCAGCTTGTGCATCAATACCTTGCCCGGGCAGGGACGAAAGTCATTCTGTGGGTCTTCGGCATATACCCTCGCTTCGATAGCATGCCCGTGAATGCTGACTTCATCCTGCGAAAAAGACAGGGGTTGCCCGCTGGCGATCCTGATTTGTTCCCTTACCATGTCGATGCCGGTGATCATTTCGGTAACGGGGTGTTCGACTTGTATCCTGGTGTTCATTTCCAGGAAAAAAAAGTCCTTGCCCTGGACCAGGAATTCGACGGTGCCAGCACTGTAATAACCGATGTGGCTCCCCAGCGCAATGGCTGCCTGAACGAGTTGGCGGCGCAACTCAGCACTCAGGTTGGGCGCCGGCGATTCTTCGATGACTTTCTGGTGCCGGCGTTGCAACGAACATTCCCTTTCATACAGGCTGATCAGCTGTCCGTGCTGGTCGCCCAGCAATTGAACTTCGATATGCCTGGGAGAGGGCAGTAGTTTTTCAAGGTATACCTCGGGATTGCCGAAATAACTGCCGGCTTCCCTGCGAGTGGCCTCGAGGGCCTCTGATAGCTGTTCGGCCGACTCTACCCTCCGCATGCCTTTTCCGCCACCCCCGGCTGCCGCCTTGACAAGCAGGGGGTATCCCAGCTTTCCGGCTTGCCTGTCAAGGCTTTCTAGGTTGCCTGTGACCCCTTCAATGACAGGGATGCCCAGTTTGCCGGCAAGCATTCTGGCCTCGGCCTTGTTTCCCATCAGCCTGATGGCATCTTCACCGGGTCCGATAAAGATCAGCCCGGCTTCCCTGACGGCCTTGGCGAATTCAGGTTCTTCCGACAAGAAACCGTATCCGGGGTGAATGGCATCCACCCCGCTTTCGAGGGCAATGCCGATCAGTTTCCGGATGTCAAGGTAGGTCTCTGTGAGGTTGTCCCCCCTAAGCAAAAAGCGTTCATCGGCCTGGCGGGCATGAAGGGCTCCTGCGTCCGTGGCGGTATATACCGCCACGGTGGCGATGCCCATCTGCCTCAGGGTATCGAAAATCCTTACGGCAATTTCTCCCCTGCCAGCCACCATGACCTTGTTGATCTGCCTTATGGGGTGAGGTCGTTTTTCCATCCTGGTTTGCGTTTTTCAATGAATGCCCTGATGCCCTCTTCGGCTTCCCTGCCCTGTCTGGTTTTTTCCAGAACGATGGACGTATGGTCGAGCAGATCGTTGTTGAGCCCCTTGCCGGCAATGTGGATCAGGAGCTGTTTGCTGGTTTTGACTGCCCCGGGGGCATTTCCGGTCAGCTGATTGCATAGTTCTCCGAGCCGGTCTTCCAGTTGGTCCGAAGAGAGGGCAATATCCACAAGCCCGGCTTCCCTGGCAAGCTCTGCATCGAGCTCCGCTCCGGTAAGCATCAGTTGCCTGGCCCTGAATTCGCCGGTACGGCGGATTACAAAGGGCGATATGGTTGCCGGGACCAGTCCCAGCCTCACCTCACTGAAAGCAAACCGGGCATCCTCGGTGGCCAGTACAAAATCGGCGCAGGCGATCAGCCCCATGGCCCCGCCCATGGCAGCTCCGTGGACTACGGCCAGCAAAGGTTTGGGGAAACCAAAAAGAGACATGAACAGACGGGGAAGCACATAGGAAGGCTTTTTGTCCGGTTTCAGGCCCTGGTCATTCATCCAGTGAAGATCGGCTCCTGCGCAAAAAGCTTTTCCCCTGCCGCGCAACACCACCACACGGACCTGCTCATCCTGTTCCAGCTTGCCCAGCAGGGTGGACAGCTCAGCGGCCATCTGACTGTCGATGGCATTGCGTGTACGGGGAAGATTCAGCCAGATGGTGGTTATGTGTCCCGAAACGGCGGTCTGTATGGTATGCATAGGGCTCATTGACATTCCTGATATGTTAAAGGCCTGTATCAGTTCCTGGTCCGGGAGCCATCCCGGCCATTTGCTGGCCCGGGCTACATCCTGTAGATGCCGCTTCGGGGTTCTGCCCAGGGTTTGTTCAGAGAGGTGGCAATGGCCATGGCCACCACCTGCCTTGTTTGCATGGGTTCGATGATGCCATCGTCCCATAGCCTCGACGAGCTGTAATAAGCCGACCCTTCCTCTTCGTATTTCTTCAGGATATCTTCCTTCAGTTGTTCGATCCCATCCGGATCAGGTGGCATTCCACGGGCCTGCATCTGCTCAGACTTGACCTGGGCAAGCACATTGGCGGCTTGTTGTCCCCCCATGACCGAAATGCGGGCGGCCGGCCACATGAAAAGGAAATGGGGGTTGAAGGCCCTTCCCGCCATGGCGTAGTTGCCCGCACCATAAGACCCCCCGGTGATGATGGTGATCTTGGGGACTGTGGCATTTGCCACGGCATGTACCAGCTTGGCCCCGTCCCTTGCCAGTCCGGCTGTTTCATAGGCTTTTCCGACCATAAACCCGGTGATGTTCTGCAAGAACAAAAGGGGGATCTTCCTGAAATTGCAGAGTTGTATAAAATGGGTGCCTTTCAGGGATGATTCGGCAAAAAGGACCCCGCCGTTGGCAACCACTCCCACGGGATAGCCCATGATGTGCCCGAAGCCTGTGACCAGGGTGGTGGCGTATCTGGCCTTGAACTCGTGAAACCGGCTCCCGTCGAGCAGGCGGGCAATGACCTCATAAGGATCTGTTTGCTTTTTAGGGTCTGTTTGGATCACACCCGGCAACTCCCACGGATCGTAGAGGGGTTCTTCGGCCTCCCTGAGGCTGAGTTGCTGTTTCCGGCCCGGCTGCAGGGTCTCGAAAATGCTGCGGCAAATGGATATGGCGTGCTGGTCGTTTTCGGCAAAATGATCGGCCACCCCCGAACGGGTGGTGTGGACCTCAGCCCCGCCCAGCTCTTCGGGCGTCACCACTTCGCCGGTGGCCGCCTTGACCAGCGGGGGGCCACCGATAAAGATGGTGCCCTGGTTCCTGACAATGACCGTTTCATCGCTCATGGCAGGTATATAGGCCCCTCCCGCAGTACATGAGCCCATCACCAGGGCGATCTGGGGGCAACCCTGAGCCGAAAGCTGTGCCTGATTATAGAAAATGCGGCCAAAGTCTTCCTTGTCGGGAAACACTTCGGCCTGTGCGGGCAGGAATATTCCCCCTGAGTCGACCATGTAAACACAGGGCAAATTGTTCTGCATGGCGATCTCCTGGGCGCGTATGTGTTTGCGGATGGTTTCCTTGACATAGGTACCGCCCTTTACGGTAGCATCGTTGGCAATGATGATGGCCTCCTGGCCGTGGATCATTCCGATGCCTGTCACAATGCCCGCGCCCGGAAAGCTGTCGTCGTATTGGCCGAAGGCTGCCAGTGTCGATAATTCCAGAAATGGAGTGCCTGGATCTGTCAGCAATTCGATCCGCTCTCTTGCCAGGAGTTTGTTCCTCGATCTGTGCTTGCGGATCGCCTCCTCGGGCCCACCCTTCATGGCTTTCTCCATGATGCGGCGGTGATTTTCCAGAAAGGCCCTGTATTGAACGTGGTTATCAATGAATTCACGGCCCTTTGTGTCGATATGTGACTGTTGGCTATACACGCTTTGTTATTATGTTAAATGGTCAATGACGGTTTATGGTACTCCGACCGCCTGCATCTTATTCCACAACCGCCGCGACTGGGCAGCAGATTCTTTTAACACCGTTTCCTCGTCAATGGTTTGAAGAACCCTGTTTTTTACGATCAGCCTGCCCCCGGCAATGACATCGCGTACATTTCCTGCATGCATGCCAAAGACCATGTGGGCGGGCAGGTTGTCGCTGTTGAGCTCGGTGGGGCTGTCGTAGGCGAGCACCACCAGATTGTTGTCGTCATCGCCGGCAAAGCCGTTTTGTTTCAGGTAGCGGTGTATGTTCCTCAGTCGGGCGTATGCCGAAACGGGGTCGATCTGGTCCACACCCTGCCCTGCCAGAAAGGCTGCCCTGCAACTGCGCAGCATATCGCTGTGCATGCCGTCGGTGCCAAGCATGATGCGGCTTCCCAGACCCCGGGCGTTGAACCGTCCAACCTTGTTTTTGAGGTTGCTTTCCATGTTTTGAGCCACCCAGCAAGGTTTGTTTCCCAGAAGTTTCCGTTCGTCATCGTCGAGGTGTAATCCGTGTACCATGATGGTTTTGGATGAGTCGAGCACCCCGGCCCCGTCCAGCCTCTGAACCACCCGGCTGTTGTAGTTGTCAAGGCAATGCTCCTGGTCGCATGTGTCTTCTGCAAGATGCATATGGATGCCCGAATCATGGCGCTGCATCAGCTCTACTGCCTTTTTCAGGGTGTCGTTGCCAACGGTAAAGGAGGCATGCAGCCCCACCAGGCCCTGCTTGCCTTGCAGGTAGCTGTCTGTTTCTTCAAGTCCCAGGGCTGTGCTATGTGATCCGTCGCGGTCGCTCACTTCGTAACACAGCAGATGGGCAATACCCACCTGTTCAAAAGAGCCGGCAATGATGTCGAGCGAACCCCTGATATGATGCGGTGATGCATGATGATCGGCTACAAAGGTGGCCCCCGACTTTGCTGCAGCCATGGCGGTCACCAATGCACTCATTCGTATGCTGTCAGCATCCAGGCTTTTGTCCAGACGCCACCAGATGCTGCGCAGTATGTCTAGAAAGCCTGCAGGCGGGCTTGGCGGAGGGGGCATGCCCCTGGCAAGGGCCGAGTAAACGTGATGGTGCGCCACGGCAAAGGATCTGGTTACCAGCTTTCCCCTGCAGTCGATCACATCATGCTCCCCGGCAGCAATGCCTCCCGGGCTGCCCAGGGTGATCCTTCCCCCGGGGCCCTCTTCCACCAGAACATCCGCTGGCTGAAAGACCAGGGTGTCCCAATGGACAAAGTTCGCATTCTGTAATAATATCGCCATAAACAGGATATGTTTTCAACCAGCCAGCCTCTCTTTGCGACAACCAGCCAAAAGCCGACTGCCAAATTACGCATTTTTTCGCACAGGGGGTCGCAGCGGCAGGCTGTTTCGCTTTTGTCCGTCAAAGGCAGAGTATGCGTTGGCAATGGCCGCGGCGGTAGGCACCATACCGATTTCACCGATGCCCTTGGCCCCGTAGGGCCCGTAAGGGTCCTTTTCTTCTATCCCGATCACCCGCACCAGGGGCATGTCTTTGGCCCGGATAATGTTCAGGTCCTTCATCCTGAAGCTTTTGGGGATCCCTTTACGCATGGGAAGGTTTTCGGTGGTGGCGTAGCCCACCCCCATGTGTACGGCCCCCTCGATCTGTCCTTCAAACAACATGCTGTTCATTATTTTTCCGGCATCGTGAGCAGCGATCACTTCGGTCAGTTTGCCTCTGTGGTCCAATACGGCCACCTGGGTGGCATAGCCATAGGCAAAATGGATCTTCGGATCCACCGTCATGCTATCCGGCCTTGTGGTCCAGTCGCAAACATATTTTCCTTTGTAGATGCGCCCCGAACATTTTGCCAGGCCTTTCAGCAGACCCTCCTGGCCAATGTCTTCCCTGATCTGACGGGCGGCATTGATGATGGCATTGCCCAGCAGGGCGGTAGCCCTCGACGAGGTGGTCATTCCGGCAGGAACCCCGGCCTCGGTATCGGTCCTGACTTCCATGATCGCGGCATGGATGCCTGTTTCCTGGTAGAGGGTCTGGATGGCCATGGTGTGGATACCCTGCCCCATTTCGGTCCAGCCATGATGGATGATCACCTTTTCCGCAGAGACCACCTCTATTTTCACCTCGCTGTCATCGATCATTCCATTGCCCACCCCGGTGTTTTTCAGGCCGCAGGCAATTCCGGCAAAGGGGGCCTTGAGGAAATCTTCCCTGACGGCCTCCAGGGTCTTCTTAAGCCCCACTCCCTGTAACCGCTGCCCTGTGGCCGTGGCGGCCCCGTCTTCCAGGGCGTTGTCGTAACGTATCTGCCAGCGGTCGAAGCCCCCTTTCAGGCACAGTTCGTCGATGCATCTCTCCAGGGCAAACACCACCTGGGGTACCCCGAATCCCCGCATGGCACCTGCGGGCAGGTGATTGGTGTACACCGTTTGTGAGGTGATGTCGACTGAGGTGACTACGTATCCTCCGGTGGCGTGGCCCACCACCCTTTCCATGACCTTGGTGCCTACCGAGGCATAGGCCCCGGTATCGCCCACGGCCTTCAGTCTCAGCGCGGTGAATTTGCCACTGTGGTCGCATGCCAGTTGCATGTCCATCCATACAGGGTGTCGTTTTGGGTGCATGCGTATGGACTCCGCCCTGCTGAGGTGCAGCTTTACAGGCCGCTTCAAGACCCATGCGAACAAGGCCGCGTGTCCTTGTACGCTGATGTCTTCCTTGCCGCCAAATCCACCTCCGCTGGGTACCTGGCTTACCCTGACCATTTCTTCGGGCAGGGCCAGCAGCCTTGACACCATCCTTCTGTCGACGTAGGCTCCCTGTCCCTGGCTGTGCAGCCTGAGGCCTTCGCCCTCGGGCAGGGCAATGGCAGCCTCGGTCTCCAGAAAGGCGTGTTCGATGTGCTGGGTTCTGAAAATACCTGAGGTGGTATGGGCGGCCTCACTGAAGGCTCTTTCCGTATCGCCGAAGCGTATGCTGCAACTTTCCAGCACGTTTGATCTGCCTGCATGGACCTGCGGGCTCCCCTCTTTTGCGGCCTGTAAGGGATCGGTCACCGGCTCCATGACCTGGTATTCCACATCCACAAGCCTGGCGGCCTCCCGGGCAATGGCTTCGGTTTCGGCCACCACCCCGGCCAGCACATCGCCGATGCAGGCAGCGGTTTGCCCCACGTCGACCATCAGCGGCCAGTCGTCCACGATCAGGCCGACCTTCCGGTCGCCCGGAATATCCGGGGCCGTGAACACCCTGATTACCCCGGGCAGCCTTTTCGCCGGGGTGGTATCTATTTTTATGATCTTTGCCCTGGGGTGGTCACTGAACCTGAGCGCCCCATGCAGCATGCCATCGATGCGCATGTCGTCCACAAAGGGTTGTTGTCCGAGGGCCGTGCGAAAAGCCTGGTATTTTGGGAGGGGTGAACCGATGGAAGCACCGCTTTCCGGGAGGCTGTACCCGGGTATTTGCTGCTGGGAGAGGGCCTGCTGTATGGCGTCGACAATCTTCACGTAGCCGGTGCAGCGACAGAGGTTGGGATTGATTGCCCGGACGATCTCCCGGCGGCTGGGGATCTGGCTGCGAAAAAAAAGCCGGCGTGAGCGCATGATAAAGCCCGGACTGCAGAAACCGCACTGAACAGCTCCCTTTTCGGCAAACATGCTCCCGATGAGCTGACGGAAGCTCTCGGGCAGGCCCTCGGTGGTGATCACCTCCGCGCCATCCAGGTCTTTCATCAGGGTGCGGCAGGCAAGCCCCGGCCTGGCATTTATCTCCAGTGTGCAGGCCCCGCAAATCCCTTCGCCCGAGCAGCCGTCCTTTGCCGAGGTGATGCCGCGTTCGAGCCTCAGGAAGTCCAGAAGGCTCGATTTGCCCGGGCCATGGTAATATAGGGTTTCTCCGTTCACATTCAGGGTGATCATCGTTGCTTGACTTTTGAGGTTAGCCTTCAGGTGTTGTTCGCCATGATTGCTTCCAGGGCTTTCAACCCGTTGCTGCCCGGTTCAATGGCCGGGGGGACAGTGAGGGTTTTGCCGGCAAAAGCCAGGTCTTTGAGCCCGCTGCCCGTGAGCAGGACAATGTTGTTGCTCCCCGCTTCCAATTTGCCCATCTCGTGGTATTTCAGCAAACCGGCATAGGCCGCTGCGGCCGCCGGTTCGGCAAACAGGCCCGTGGTGCGGGCCAGTTCGGCAGCCCCGTTGCGGATGTCGTCGTCACTGATGGTCATGCCCTCGCCTTCGTACCTGTGCAGGAAGTCTCTGGCCATGTAAAAACCCCTTGGCACATCCACCGAGATGGAGTCGGCTAGTGTGGTGCTGGGTTTGGAGGCGAAGGCTGCCCTGTCCAGGTTGCGGACCAGGTTGTCGCTTTGCCCGGATTGTATGGCCACCATGCAGGGCATCTGATCGATGTATCCGAGCTTGAGCAGTTCTTCAAACCCTTTGCAGATGCCCGATAAAATGACCCCGTCGCCCGTGGGTACAAAGACCCGGTGAATGGTCTGGCCTTTTAGCTGGTCAAACAACTCATAGGCCGCGGTTTTTTTGCCTTCGAAGGTCAGGGGATTGTAGGCGGTGTTCCTGTTGTACCAGCCGAAGCTTTCTGTGGCCATCAGGCTGAGTTCGAATGCCTGGTCGTAATTACCCCTGACGGGAAACAGCCTGGCCCCGTACATCAGCACCTGGCTGATCTTTGCCGGGGGGGCTGTTTCCGGAACCATGATCACTGCTCTTTGCCCACGGGCCGCGCACATGCCTGCCAGCGATGAACCTGCATTGCCCGTAGAGGCCACCACAAGAGGTTCCAGCCCCTGTTCATAGGCAAAGGCCGATACCAGGGCAGAAGCCCTGTCTTTAAAGGAAAAGGTAGGGTTCTGGCTGTCGTCTTTCAGATAATAGGTGTAATGCAGTTTTTTGCCCCTGAGCCGGTCGTGGGCAATCAGGGGAGTATGACCTGTGCGAAGTGGGGGCAGGCTGGAAAGGGAATTAATGGGCAGCAGGTCCAGGAAGCCCTGGCTTTTCAGGGAGGAAAAACGGGGGTGTTTTTCACGCAGCCCTTGATAATCGTACAATACCTTCAGTAAACCCTGGGGGGGCAGGCCGGGAGAGCTGCCAGGGCTGCAATGCGGACAAAGATAATGCACCTTGTCCCTTCCGCCCGGAGAGCGGCCGCATTGGATGCATTCGTAAATGAATTTTTCCTGTTTACCTGCCATGGGGCTTTAATTCTTTGGTCAATTTAGGTAATTTTTTGGCAAAGGCAAAAATTCCCGTTCCGAAAATTTATTCACCCTGCACAAGGGTGAGACCAGCCAGGCCTGGCAGGTAATGAGGATTGTTTGTAATTTTCGAACAGCCGGGGGCCGGCAGGAGTTGCCAGCCTTTCAGCCTCCCATGCTTCTAAGCACCCCTGTTCTGTCGTTGAATTCTGTGATCAGCTCATCCCAGCGGTGTACCTGATTGAACAGCCTGGGCCATACATCCCTGTCGTACCAGAGCTGGTTGAGGTCTTCCACCTGTTTTTGCTGCTGCTCCACCCAGGTGAAATATTTCAGGTTATGGATGGCTTTGCGGTCGTGATAACTGAGCTCTTTCAGGTAGTCGGCCGATGTGCCCAACACACATTTTTCGTGGTCGATGGCCGCTTGCAGTGGCGTATATTCGCCCCGCACTTCCCTGAGTTCATCCAGGCGCGAACGGTAGAGACCGGCTGAGTCGGTGGCGATGCTCAGGATCACATCGTCGGAAGATAATTCGAAGTATTTGGCGGTTTTGATGGCCGAAAGCATATTGGCAATGCAGGAAATGCCCAGCAATCCCAGCCTGGAGACCGTTTCAGCATCCAGCCCTGCCGAAACCAGGAACTCCTGGCCGGCCTTTTCGTTAAATAGCCTGAAAATGCGCATGCAGTCCTCGTCGTCGATGGCGGTGACCAGGTCGGTATTCCTCACATTGTGTATCCAGGGTACGTGTTTGTCGCCGATGCCTTCAATGCGGTGACCCCCAAAACCGTTCATCAGCAGGGTGGGGCATTGCAGGGCTTCGGAAGCCACCACCTTGATGCCAGGGGCGATGGTGCGCAGGTAGTCGCCCCCGGCGATGGATCCTGCCGAGCCTGTAGCCGATACATAGGCCGCCATCCGGCTGCGG
>SL_3KL_010_SEDDRAFT_10000049_pt1 | contig 65520 bp, 56 predicted proteins | sample SodLakKL_010_SED_2_FD_10381 | JGI IMG/M metagenome (IMG submission 10381)
GCTTCAGGTTATACTCTAAACTAAATGCTATAAATGGAGTGACAGCCCACAGCCTGTTGCAAAGCTGTCCGGCTCTATCGATAATAACAATCATCAAACCTCCAAAAGTTTTGTTATCGATTTTGCCATTTCTTTATCAATCGTTTTACGGTTAAATTTCTCCGCAAACCTGTGGCTTTGATCGGTATTAAAAACTGAATTTTCCTGCTCAATATTTTTAACCTTTTTTATCAGCCCGTCCACATCTCCCGGCTCAAAAATATAAGAGTGCGGAACATGTTGCTGTAAAAAATCTTTAGCATATCCGCTAACCCCCGCCAGTACCGGTTTCCCTATAACGGCAAGTTCAAAGATTTTTGAAGGCAGCACCTTTTTAAAGATGGCAAAATCATTCAAATGGATAAAAAGAATATCTGAACTTAAATACTTTTCGGCCAGGTTTTCTCTTTTTACCGGATTTGATATTGAAACATTACCGATCTGTTTATCAGACAATGAAGTTTTCAATTTATCCATCGCCCCGCCATCTCCGATAATTTCAAACTCGTATCTGTGCCGAAGTCCTTCTGCCGCCTCCGGAATAATTTTATGAAGCCCCTGGCCCTCACCCACATTTCCGGCATACAGAATTTTTTTCAGTCCGCCTTCATTCTTCCGTTTTATTCCTGTAGAAGTCTTAACAAACATAGGGTCCACACCGTGGGAAAAGTACGAGAAAGAGGTGTCAGGGTAATTGGTAAAACTGTTTTTAAAACCCTCACTGATCAGGTTGATGTGAGTGGCATAATTATACACCCGTTTTTCAAGTTGTGAAATAATTAGTGGAACAAAAAATTTAAGGGCCGGATTGTGGCTGATATTTCCAATGGTTTCACTGAAAATATCTCTCACATCAACAAAAAGCGGACATTTATTTCTTTTTGCAATTTTATAGCCCAGCCAGGATGTAAAAAACCGGCTCGAAGAAGCATATACCAGATCGTAAGAGGTATTTTTGGTTTTTTTGATGGTTTCAAAGTAATATTTCCGGAAACTCAGCGCCTGGTCTTTCATTCCGCTTTTGTGCGGCGGTACATCAATCCGCTCGATTCGCACATTATCGAACTCTTCTATATTCTTATAAGAACTGTTAAATGTAGCATAGCGGTTCGGGATGGTGGTAAATACATCAATCCGGAAGTCGTCATTTTTTGTTTGGCGGGAGAGCTCATCCAGCAGCGGAGAGTTGCGAAACGATCCGGCACATAAATCGGGGCGAAAGTAAAAAGTAAGAAACAGAATTCTTTTCATAAATCAGCCGAATCTTATCTTAAAACTGCATTTTCCCTTAAAATTATAGCTGATACCGGATGCCTCTTTCTGCTTGTTGAACCCCTCATTATACCGGTATGTAAAGACTGACAAACCGGATATGCCTTCGAAGCTAACCGAACAATCACAGGAAAGCTGTAACGACTGCTGGTCGATACTTTCAACCGAAACCAAAGGCGCAAAATATAACCTTCCGGTAGCAGGTTTATCGGCCATTACCTGGTCTTCAATGGAAACAAGATGTTCTTCAGCTGTAATTATTCGTTCCTGTTTGATGAACTTACCCAAACGGGTTTTATATTCCAGCCGGGCATGCAGTTCTTGATTGTTATCCTTCAAAAGAGTTACTTTTGGCCGCCGGCCTACCCGGAATGCGCTCCAAATTTCGGCACTGTTTTCATCCTGAACGGTTGCCACATTATGAGCTTTCGACGAGCGTTCCCAATTACGCCTTACTTCTGCTTCGTAGGTAGATATGGCCGGATCAACAATTACCGGCTGATTTCCATTGTACAAGACAAAAGAGAGCGAATCGGCATGTGCATGTCCCGGCTGGTGATCTGGTTTGATGCCTTCCACATCAACGATTAGTTTGATATCCCCGGATTCAAATTTTCGATAGCCAGAGTCAGAAAGTGGTAGATTCAAGTCTGCCGGTACATCACAATTGCCGGCAAGTTTCAACAATTCATCCAAGCCGGGAGCTATACCGCCTGTTGAGTCGTTAAAATGTGCGAATAAGCCGTTACTGAATGTCATTTTTCGCAGCCATGAGATTATTCGCGATGCGTACTCTTTCAACGATTTTTTTAGGTCATCTTCATCGGTCAGATAAGAGACAGCTTCAAGCATTCTGGCCAGCATAAGGCTGTGGTACATCGGAGAGCGCTCATAATGGGCTCCGTCCTGGAGAATCTGTTCGGCCAATTCTTTCTTCAGAATATTTTTGCCGGTTTGAAAAAATTTTTCCTGATTCAAAAAGGCGCCTCCCATCATCAGTGCAAAACCATTTTCAAGCAGGTGATTCCCCGAAAGATGATATTCGATACGCCCGGATAAATAATGGAGTTCTGAATGGAGTCCGTCTAAAATCTGCTGTGAATGTTGAAGAGTATCGGGATGCTCCTGCAAAAACCGGATCACATTCATTATTCTTAGTGATGCAGGATAAGGCTCCGGACTCAATTTGCCGTCATAAAGCCATTTGTATAGATCCAGAATCAAGTGTTCACGAATTTCAATGTGCAGATCTTTCTGCTTCAAAAAATCGGCGTATTGTAAGTTGTAGTTCCACAAACGGCCGTACTCCAGATCCGCCCAGTCAATTTCGGATCGATAAGTTTTTATCAGGTTCAGAATCTGTACGGTATACTGGCCTTCATCAATTTTGAAAAGCGGACCGGGAGCCGGTATCGGGACAAGGCTGAAATCTTTCCGATATTCTCTGTCAAACGGTTTTTTTTTCAGTAATGAAACCGGCTGCAGCGCATATTTTATCCGGTACAAAACCTGGGTGGGCTTCAGGTAGCGAACTGTTGCAAGTGTGCGCTCAATGTTGCGGAGGAGGTTCAAATCAAAGATTCAATTCAAGAAGTTTGCTGACTATTCGTTCCGAAGTTTTACCGTCCCATTTTTCAGGCACGCTGCCTTTTTTCCGGTTGCCTTCAAACAATTTGTCGAGAGCCGGTTTGATGTTTGCCGGATCGGTGCCAACCAGTTCATTCGTGCCGATGGTGATTGTTTCCGGGCGCTCGGTATTGTCGCGGAGTGTAAAACAGGGCACCTGCATCACTGTGGCTTCTTCCGTGATGCCGCCGGAATCGGTGATGACGGCAAATGAGTGATCAACAAGATAGTTAAACTCAAGGTAGCCGAGCGGTTCTGTGATGATGAGCCGGTCGTACTCAATATTCAGGTTTTCCAGGATTTGAGCCGTTCTCGGATGGGCGGGAAAGATAATATTTTTATCCCGGCCGGAGTGCACAATCTCTTCTATGGTGGATGCCAGTTTGTGCGCTTCATCCACATTATTGGGCCGGTGCAGGGTCAGAACAAAGTAATCGCCGTCAGATAATTTTGCATCATTGAAAATTGCAGGTTTTTTAAAGTTCGGACGGTGTTTGAGAAGTGTGTCGATCATAGTGTTGCCCACAAAGAAAATCTGGTCTTCGGATGCACCGTGTTTCAGCAGATTTTCTCCGGCCAGTTTTGATGTGGTGAAGAACCAGTTGCAGATGCTGTCGGTTACAATCCGGTTGATTTCCTCCGGCATCGACCAGTCTCCCGATCGGATTCCGGCCTCAATATGGGCAACCGGAACTTCCATCTTTTTTGCAGTGATGGCACAGGCCATTGTGGAATTTACATCCCCGAAAACAATGCAAATATTGGGTTTCTGCTTTTCAAGTTCATCCTCATACTTCACCATGATAGAGCCGGTCTGTACGGCCTGCGATCCTTTTTCGGTATCCAGATGAATGTCAGGGGCGGGGATGCCAAGCTCATCAAAAAATGTCTGGCTCATAATATAATCGTAATGCTGTCCCGTGTGAACGATTCGAAAATCGAGAATCAGGCCCTCTTTCTGTTTTTTTTGAATTTCGTTTACAACCGGTGCCAGTTTGATGAAGTTAGGCCTTGCGCCTGCAATTAAATCTATTAGCATAAAGAAATTTATAATTGATGATTATCACTTAAAATTATTTTGGTGAAATTACCCAGCCGTTAATGTGGTTTGCAATTTGTAAAATGTATATTGAAGTTACATTCTTTTGAGCATTTAATCGAACTGTAAACCTGCTTTTTGGGGTGACGCAAGCTGTCACCACACGGTATTATCTTTCAGGGTGAAATGAAACGAAACGTCTGCCTATGATTCGCCAAATCTGTTCTACCCAATTAACCGCATTGGCAGGTTCGCTGTCAGACACCCTGAATCAGACGTATCCCGAAAATCCGCTTAAGCCTCAAACCGTAATTGTCCCCAACCTCGACACGGCCCGCTGGCTCCGGTATTTTCTGGCTGAGAAGAATGGCATTGCCGCCAACCTGGATTTCGTGCTGCCCTCCGAATGGATCTACCGGCAGATTCGCCGTTTGAACCCTGGACTTCCCACGCTTCTGCCGTCAGACATCATGCCGATGAGCTGGTCAATTTACCGGATTCTTTCTGATGACAAGTTGTGCTCCGGTTGTCCAAATCTGCACTCATACATCACCAGGCAGCCCGGCGAGAGGCAGGATTTGTATGCCTGGAAACTGGCGCGTAAAATTGCTTCTGTTTTTGATCAATACATCGTGTACCGGCCGGAATTGCTGCTAAGCTGGCAAAACGGGAGAAAGGGAACAGGTGATGAGCGTTGGCAGTCGGAGTTATGGAGGCTTATGAATCGCGAATGGACATCGCTGAAAGATCCGGTCCTGAGAAGAAACCGGGCGGAGTTGCAGCATATTTTACTTCAGGCTGTGATGAAAAACGAATTAAAGTTTACGGAATCAATTTTTGTGTTCAATCCCGGCCTGATGCCTGTTCCGGTATTGAACGTACTGAACGCCGCCGGAGAACAGTGTGATCTTTTTCTATATTACATACAGCCTTGGGAAGGTGAATTGCCGGATGAAGAAAACCTGAGCCATCTGCTGCTGAAAAGCCTGGGACGGGAAGCGCTTAATATCAGGAAAACAGCAACGAATATTTTAGGCGGCAATCAGAAATTTATCAAACCGGAGAGACCTGTCTCGCAGAGAAACCTTCACAAGATTAAAGATGCAATAACTGAAAATCGACCGCTGACAGAGGGCTTCCGGCCTGACAATTCCATTCAAATCCGTTCATGCCATTCACCGCTTCGGGAAATTGAAACCCTGCAGCAATTTCTGCTGGATCTTTTTGAAAATCATGATGACCTGCACCCGGATGATATTTTGGTGGTTACCCCCAATCCCGAGCCGTACAAACCGCTGATCAAAGCGGTGTTTGACAATCCGGAAGAGGGATTGCCTGCCATTCCGTGGAATATCCGGTCACATGGAGAAAGAGGGCATCATGTTGAGCGATCATTTCGGCAGCTTTTGAATCTGCTGGATTCGCGTTTCACATTTTCTGCGGTTATGGATCTTTTTTCTCAGCAGCCGGTTTGCGAAACAATCGGGGTCACTGAATCTGAGGCCTCTCTGGTAAAACAGTGGATTGAAGAAAATCACGTGATGTGGGGGCTGAGTGGGGAACACCGGACAGAATGGGGGCAGCCCGGTGAAGTAAATCAAACCTGGATGGCCGCTATGAAACGGGGATGGCTCGGCCAGTGGATGGCTGATGAACCCGGACATCTTGCCGGAAATACGCTGCTCTTTCACGAAATTGACACCACATCCAAAAAGGAAATCTGGGCAGGTTTTTCACTCTTTTTGAACCTGCTTGATGAGTTCAGGAAAACATCAAAAATAAAACGCAGTGCCGGACAGTGGCACAACTGGCTGAACCGGCTGGCCGATCAGTTCTTCCCGGATGAACACCGTTCCGGGCAGGAAGGAATCGGGATTTCATCAGCTATCGACAAACTCAGGGAGAGTTCCGAAATTGTTGATTTCAGTGGCGATGTACCGTTTTCACTGATCCGTGATGAAATACTCTCCCTGCTCGACCGCACCTCATCAGGAAGTGCCATGTTCACGCGTGGCATTACTTTCAGCTCAATGGTGCCGGTTCGCAGCATCCCGTTTCGCGTTATTGCACTGATTGGTTTGAATGAACAAACTTTTCCGAGAAAATCACATTCGCCTGATTTTGACCTAATGGTGCAGCGTCCGATGGAGAGCGACAGAAATCATAAATTAGAAGACCGTAACCTGTTTCTCGAATCGGTTCTTGCCGCCGGAGATGTTCACTACTGCAGCTACATCGGCCAAAGCCCGGTGGATAATGAAACACTACCGCCATCTCCCATTGTGAGTGAATGGGCCGATTATCTGTCAAATTTGTACGGCTGCCGCCCTGAGCAGGTCATAGAAAAAGAGGCGCTGAACCACTTTTCACCCTCCAATTTCAAAAACAGGAAGAGCTATTCGAAACTGCATTATCAAATGGCTGAGGGCCTCGCTTCCGGCCGGCAAAAAATTGAGGGATTTGATCTTTCAGTTGAGCCGCAGGATGAAGAACCGGTGAGTGAAATTGCTGTCAACGATCTGGTCCGATTTTTTAAGAATCCGGTGCAATGGTTTGTTAACAGAAAGATGGGCGCCCGGCTGCGCGATTCAGATGCGGAGAAAGATGAATTTGAAACGAATCATCTCGAAAAACACCTGTTATTTCAGCGCGTATTCGGATGGCTGGTTCTGCAGAAACCGGCAATGGACACAGATACAATTAAGCTGCTGTTGACTGAGTCGGGCGCACTGCCAGCCGGATGGCCGGGCGAAATTCTCTTCAGGGAAATCATCACAAATGTAAAAACTTCGGAAAAGGTGCTTAAGGAAAAAGGAATACAACCCGCATCATCTTTGAACGAAATTTTCTTTGAATTGGACGGAATAACGGTGGAGGGAGAAATGTTGAGCTATTCAGATCAGTTTTTGCTGGACATCACACCATCGAAATTTTCCGGGAGCGTGGCATTGCAGAGCTGGGTTCGTCATCTCTGCTTTCAGGCATCAGGAAATCAGCAGCGGGAGTCGCACCTGCTCTGCAGCCTGAAGGGAGGCAATCCGGCCTGGTACACTTTCAAACCGGTGGAGGAGGTGGGTGATCTACTCGGTCAACTCGCCCGGCTTTATATCCGGGGTCAGCAATCACCACTCACACTTTTTCCCAGAACGGTTTTTGCCTACGAGCAAGCCGAACGGGACAGTAAAAAGAAAAACCCGGTGAAGCAGGCGGCGTCGGAATTCGAAGGCAGTGATTATTCCTTTGCCGAGCGGGACGATCTCTCCATTTCCGTTTTATTGGGAGAGAATGTTTCCTTCAGCAGGGACTTTGTCAATGATGAATTTCGCGCCATTTTTGAGGTGATGATGGATCACATGGAGGAGGCATGAAAAAGAAACCGCTCGACTCTGTTTTTGATCTGGAATGGAATCCGCGCATCATTATTGAGGCCAGTGCGGGAACCGGAAAAACCTACACGATCGTGGGGTTGCTGATCCGCCTCCTGATCGAGAAAAAACTCCAGCTCGATCAGATCTTGGTGATGACTTTTACCAAAAAAGCCACCTCCGAACTTCGTGAACGAATTTTTGAACGACTGAGAGACTGCCTGCATGTTTTGGAAAACGGGTATGCCGGGGATGACTCTTTTTTGAAAGAGTTTGATTCAATCATCACCGAACGCGAAGAGGCTGCCGCCCGGATTCGCCATGCCATCCGGAATTTTGATGATGCCCAGGTGACGACCATTCACGGATTTTGCCAGAAACTGATGAATGAAGAATCGCTGCTGGCCGGAACGCCGTTTGAGGTGGATGTAATACAACAGGATGAACTGCTTAAACAGGCCACAGAAGATTTCTGGAGAAATTTTATTGACCGTCACGGCAAATCTGAAGCAGGCCGGTATTACATCAGCAAACTGCTGAATATCGCCAAAACACCGGATGAGCTCCGTAAAGAACTGGATGAGCTGTTCAGTAAATCGTATGCCTTGGTTGAAGGAGAGAGGTTTCCGAACCCTGTTAAATTTCTCGAAGAAGTGTTAGAGCTTCGTAAAGAGCTGGTTCAGCTCTGGAAAAAAGAGAGTACCGGCATTCTCGATATTTTGAACCGGTGTGATATCAGCAGATTTCAGCAGCACCTGAATTCACGGCTGCGAAAGCTGGAGGATTTTTTATCGGACGAGATGTTTGCACTGGATGCCCCCGACAGCCTGCAATATTTCACATCGGAATATTTGTATGATGAGGAGAATCTCCCCAAAAGCAGGAAAGCCGAACCGACGGAAAAGCATCCTTTTTTTGAACTCTTAACCCGATTTGAAGACAAGATTTCTGACATAAAACGGGTAGAAACTGAACTGATTTTCGAGATTTATGAAACGATTATTGATCGAAGAAAAAAACTATCTGAACATTCGGAGTCAGCAACTTACGACGATCTTCTCCAAAAAGTAGATCAGGCACTCACGGATCCGGAACGAGGCAGCCAGCTTGCAGAAAGTTTGCAGAAAAAATATCCCTTTGCTCTGGTGGATGAATTTCAGGATACCGATCCGGTTCAGTATTCCATTTTTAATTCCATCTATCCGGAGAGTTCGACTCAGACGGGTTTGCTGATGATTGGCGATCCCAAGCAGGCCATTTACGCGTTTCGCGGTGCAGATGTTTATACCTACTTCAGGGCGGCATCAGAAAGCACGGGCACTTTTTACACACTCAAAAATAACTATCGCAGCAGCCCGCAGTTGGTCGAAGCGGTCAACCGGTTGTTTGAGCAGACTGAGGCTCCGTTTATCGAAGAAGAGATTGGGTTTTTCCGGTCTGACTCGGGTAGGCCAGGCCTGAGGAACGCATTTCAGACTAACGAAAAGTCACCGCCGCCTTTCAGGCTGACAACAAGAAAAGGAATTGAGACCAACAAAAGCAGCTCAAAAGAGTTTGCTTTCAGCCACACTGTGCAGCAAATTGCATCTCTGCTTGAGCAATTGGAGCGTGGAGAGGTTACCCTTGAAGGGCGAAAACTGCAGGCGGCGGATATTGCCGTACTTGTTCAGAGCCACAAAGATGCACGCGAACTTAAAGCGAGGCTGAAAAGAGCGGGAGTGGATTCTGTTGCCATTTCCAGGGATAAAGTGTTTGAATCTCCGGAAGCACGGCGTCTGCAACTGGTAATGGATGCCGTTCTTGATCCGCTCAACCGGACTAAAGTCAACAGTGCGCTTTTGAGCGGATTTTTTGGGATTTCGCTCAACCAACTAATGGTTTTACAGCAGGATGAGGAGGCGTATCAGGCATTGATTGAAGAATTGCAAGAGCTGCAGGAAACCTGGAATTCTGACGGATTCTACCCGATGTTTCGTTCACTGCTATTTAGCGGGGATCGATTGCAGCATTTTTCAAAATTGAACGATTCTGAGCGGGTTTTGACTAATCTCTATCACCTTGCTGATATTTGCGGGAAAGCCGAGCAGGAGGGAAGGCTGGATCCGCACGCTCTTTTTTCATGGTATCAAAAAGAGATGGCAGAACCAGACAAAGATGAAGAGAAAACGCTGCTTTTGGAGAGTGATCAGAATCTGGTAAAAATCAGTACCATCCATAACAGTAAGGGGCTTCAATACCCGGTGGTGTTTTGCCCGGTATTATGGGATGGGAAGGGAATTAAAAACCGGTTACTGGAACCGTATCACCGGCCCGGAGAAGATGAGCTGATCATCAATATCGACCGGCACAGAAGTGAAGCACGGGAGGTTGCAACCCGGAAAAGGACCCTGGAATCGGCAGCCGAGGAAGTGCGAAAAGCTTACGTGGCCGTGACACGCGCCCGATTTTTCTGTTCGGTGATTTGGGATACACACAATACTTCACATTTTTCAGGGTTGGGTGCTCTTCTCGTTGGAAGAAAGTATGTTACGGAAACCATCGAAAATAATTATAAAACGATTAAGGAGAAAGGATTAATTGATGACGACCACTTTCTCGACCTATTCCGCGAACTTGATCAATCACATTCTGACCTTTTTGAAATCAGGATTGCCGATGATCAGGATGAGATACTTTTGGGTGATAGTGGGCGGAAATCTGAAAACGAGAGCGGCCTGATGGTTCGGCCATATAACGGACGGAAAGAGCTGCCGGCACAGAGGCATCTGGACAGTTTTTCATCGCTGACCGGGCAAAAAACCGAACCAGGGGCACCAGATTATGATCAAATCATGGAAGCCTATGCCGAAGCATTATCGCCTGTGCAGCCGGAAGAGAAGGGTTTAAATATGTATCAGTTTCCGAGAGGCGCAACTGCCGGTACAGTGATTCATAAAATATTTGAGCACGATGACTTTGATTTTGCTCATCCGGCAGGTGAGCAATCGCGCTCCATTGTCAGAGATGTGCTGGAGCAGTACCGTTTTGATGAAAAATGGATGCCGGTGCTTCTGGAGATGCTTGAACAGGTTAGCGGAGCTGAACTCTCCGGTTTTAATTTACATGAAGTGAGCAGAGATAATCAATTGCGGGAGATGGAATTCTATTTTTCAAGCAAACCTTCAACATCAGAGCGTCTATTGCATATCATCAGAAATGGTAAGCATAGTGCAGGTGAGTTTGGCCAGGGATTGAAGCACTTTATGACCGGCTTCATCGATCTAATTGTACGGGTGAATGGCAAATATTTTATTCTCGATTACAAGTCGAACTACCTGGGGGATTCGCCGGAAGATTACCGGCCGGAAGTTTTGCAGCAGGAAATTGAGGCTGCCGGTTATGATCTGCAATATCACCTTTACATAGTGGCGCTGATCAAATATTTGAGAAAAAGAGTGCCCGGATTTGATTATGACAGGCATTTTGGCGGCGCAGCTTACCTTTTTGTGCGGGGGATGAAGAAAAACTCCGGCAATGGAGTCTGGGTTCATAAACCGGAAAGAAATGTAATCGAACAGCTTGAAATGGAATTAAGCCGAACAACATGACAAAACGGAAACAATTAACCTGGTGGGAAGAAGGGGTGAAGGCCGGATGGATTGAACTCTACGAACAGGAGATGGTCCGGTTTTTAGAGCTGGAATTCGGCCCGCTCAGTGATGAAGAAAAGCTGTGTGCGGTTTTTGTGTCGTTATTTCTAAAAGCCGGGCATACTTGCCTTCCAATTCAAGAAAAAACAAATTTATGGGCGCAAGATTTGGGGCTTGATCCGGATGATATCCGGCATCTGCCAAAAGGTCATGTTGATATCAGTGCATTGCAAAACAGCAGGATCATCGGGGAGCTGTATGAGATGAAGCCGTTTGCTTTGCATCAAAATTTACTCTCTTTCCGAAAAGTAAAAAATCAGGAAGAAAAACTGCTGCAATGGGTTGCGGAAAAACATAAAAATAATTCTGTTGGTGATATAAGTAAATATATCGGCGATATTTTTCCCGAAAAGGATAAAAAAGAGGTCAACTGGCAGAAAGTGGCGGCGGTACTTTCACTTATCAGTCCGTTTTTGATTATTTCCGGCGGGCCGGGAACCGGTAAAACCACAACGGTGGCCAGGCTGTTGGTCCTGCATCAGAAAATTTCAGACAAGCCGCTGAAAATTGCACTTGCCGCACCGACGGGAAAAGCGGCAGGACGAATGGGTGAAGCGCTGGCCGGGCAGTTAGCTTCAATGGATCTGAGTGAGCAGGAACTCCGGCAATTCCCCACAGAAGCAAAAACCATTCACCGCTTGCTGTCCGGAACTGAAGAACGCGGACTGCTGCCGCCTGTAGAGAAAAAACTGTTACGCTACGATCTTGTAATTATCGATGAGGCTTCCATGATCGACCTCTCGCTGATGCACCGGCTGATCCGCCATTTGAGCCCAAAAACACGGATCATTTTGTTAGGCGATAAAGATCAACTCGCCTCTGTGGAGGCTGGATCGGTTTTTGCCGATTTGTGCCAAAAACAGGAGAATGGTTTTCTGGATGAGACAGCCCGAAAGCTCTGGAAAATGGGTGTTCAATCAGAATTGCCTGTGCGGGCTCAGTCCCGTCTGGATGATTCGATTGTGTATCTGACAAAAAGCTACCGGTTTGGCCCTGATACCGGCATCGGGGCTCTTTCCGAGACCGTCAAAAAAGGAGAAAATGATGAAGAAACAATCACCGGTATATTTAATGAATTTGAGGATTTGGAATACAACGGCTTTCATTATCAAAAGCAAGATTTTGAAGCAATGATAGACGGCCTGATTGAGCGGGTTGAGGCAGCGCAAAAACTTAAGAGTTATGAAGATTTGATGGTATTCTGGAAAGAGTCAATCTGGCTGTCGGTACTCAGAAGGGGGATGGCTGGCTCAGATCGCCTTAACAGTCTGGTGGAGCAGAAAATTGCATCCCGCCTTTTGGCTGCGATTGAAAATGGATGGTATCAAGGGCGTCCGGTCATCATCACACAAAATGATTACAGCCTTGGGCTTTTTAACGGAGATCTGGGAGTTTGCCTGAAAGATCAGAACGGTGAACTCTGGCTGTATGTGGAGTCCGGCGCCGTCACAAAAAAAATCAAACCGGGACGTGTGCTGCATTTTGATCCGGCCTATTTTCTAACGGTTCATAAAAGCCAGGGTTCCGAATTTGACCATGTGCAATTGCTGCTTCCCCGCCACGACAATCCGCTGATGACCCGTGAGCTGATCTACACGGCCATTACCAGGGCAAAACAAAGATTTTCACTATTTGGGGATCTCCAGGTTTTCACGAAAGGAATCGATAGGCAAACCCGCCGTTATACCGGGCTTAGAAAAGCTTTGAGTGAACGAGTTTAGAGCAGACATACAAAAGTGAAAAGGCCACTACGCATTACTTTTAATATTGACTATGATTCATCCCGTAAGCATCTTTAAATCCACGGAATTGTACTCATAAAAAATTTTCCATATCCATGAACATTCTTTTATCGGCGATATTTTTATTTCTTTCCCCTTTTGATCAGGTACAAAACAACACCATCACTGAAAACACTTCTCTGGTTGATGGTGCTGCGGCCCACTGGGTTTCCGAGGGGCGGCTGATATGGGATGTGCCGGATGATGCCGAAATGTTTGAACTCCGTTTCAGCATGGATGCAGACATCACTGTTACCGAAGAGGGGGTAACAGGAGGCACGTCCATTGAACTTGAAACAGATGCACTTCTCACACAAAGCCTGCATGATGCATTTCGCCATATATCCGACCGGCCGGTATTCAGGGTTCAGGCCGATTCAGCAGCCATTTTTAATGCGGTGAAAAGCCAGGTTGTAGCGATTGCCTACGATGGCGGGGGCGATGTGTCAGCGGCTACCCGGGTTCAATTTCCCGGATTGCTGGACGACCGTTTTGCCTATGACGGAGAACTGGGGCCGGTTTATAATGATGGCGGAATCCACGTAAAGGTATGGGCACCGACAGCGCAGCGCCTCGACCTGGTTCTCTACGATGAGAGTAAGAAAAAAGTGGATCGGATTGATGGGGGTTCACCACCGGCCAACGGGGTTTGGAGCTTCAGCGGACCATCCGACTGGGACAGGATGTTTTACCGGTTTGAAGTGGAGGTGTATCATCATACCAATAACAAAATAAACGTGTTTGAGGTAACCGATCCCTATTCTGTGAGCTTGTCGATGGACAGCTACCACAGCCAGTTCGTGGATCTCGCCAATGATGAATCGCTGATGCCGGATGGGTGGCAAGGCATTCGAAAAGAACAGGTTCGCCCCGTTGATATCACCATCCTTGAAGCTCACATGCGCGATTTCAGCATCATCGATAAAACCGTCCCCGAAGAGCACCGCGGCACCTACATGGCGTATACACACAATGGAGAGAACGGACGAAACCTCTCCGATGGAATGAATTACCTGATTAGCCTGGCCGATGCCGGGCTTACTCACCTCCACCTTCTGCCCATTAACGACATTGCCACCGTAAACGAAAACCAGGACAACCGCATCGATCTGCATCATCCGTACAACCGTATTTGCGATTTCATTGACCACGAAGAACTGGAACCCTTGTGCGAAGAGTTTGGCAATACGCCCATTCGCGATGTATTCAGGCAGCTTGCCGAAGAAGATCCGGTAACTGAGAAAATCCAAAAGCCATACAATGCACCGGGCAGAATGGAGGGCCTGGCCACCTACGATGGATTTAACTGGGGGTACGATCCTTTTCATTTCAATGCGCCGGAAGGGAGTTACTCTACCGATCCCGATGGGGAACAGCGAATCCTGGAAGTGCGAAAAATGGTGCAGGCACTGTATGAGGCCGGCCTCTACGTGGTGATTGATGTGGTTTACAATCACACATTTGCCTCCGGTGAATCCCGATTTTCGGTGCTCGATAAGGTGGTGCCGGGCTACTACCACCGCTACAATCCCGATACGGGAGCCATGGAAACCTCCACCTGTTGCGACAATACCGCGGCCGAGCATGCCATGATGGAAAAGCTGATCATCGATTCGGTGCTGCTGTGGGCTAAGAATTATAAAATCGATTCATTTCGGTTCGATCTGATGGGCCACCACCCCCGCTACGTAATGGAAAATCTGCAGGAAGCACTGGCAGAACTGACTTTGGAGGAGCACGGTGTGGATGGTGCCAATCTCTATATTTACGGTGAGGGCTGGAATTTTGGTGAGGTTGCTGATGACCGCATTTTTGTACAGGCCACTCAATTTAACATGGGAAGTACCGGCATCGGGAATTTTAACGACCGAATCCGCGATGGCATTCGAGGTGGTTTCTTCTCCTGGAGCGGGCGTCACCAGGGTTTTGCGAACGGACAATACCTGTTCCCGAACGAAGATGTGGAGGCTTCATCAGATCAGCAGCTTGAAGACCTGTTCAGCCATGCAGATCGGATACGGGTGGGAATGGCCGGTAACCTGCGTTCGTATCCGTATGTGAACCGGTTTGATGAAGTCACGGATGGGTTTAACGAATATATCGGCTATACGGACATGCCGCAGGAATCCGTGAACTACATCGACAAGCACGACAATGAAACACTGTGGGACAACACCCAGGCCAAACTGCCATCCGATATGGAGATGGAAGATCGTGTTCGGGTACACTTGCTCAGTACTGCGTTTATAAATTACGGGCAGGGAGTGCCGTTCCATCAGCTCGGCACCGATCTGCTGAGAAGCAAGTCGATGGATCGTAATAGTTTTGATTCCGGCGATTGGTATAACACGGTTGATTTTACACTTGAAACACACAATTGGGCCATCGGACTGCCGCCGGGTTGGGATAATGATGATCGCTGGGATGATATGCGCGAATTCATGACCAATCCCAATATTCAGGTGGAGAAAGAACACATGGAATTTTCGAAAGATGTATTTCGTGAGCAGCTTCAGGTACGGTACAGCAGCCCGTTATTCCGGCTTGAATCGGCTGAAGAGATCAACAAGCGTGTGCTGTTTCATAATACCGGAAGTGAGCAGGTTCCGGGAATTATCGCCATGACGATATCAGACGGAACCTGTGCCGGAGAAATACTCGATCCCGGTCATGATGGAATTGCCATTTTATTCAACAGCGATCAGTACCGCCAGCAAATTCACCTGGGTATTAATGGTTTTCAACTTCACCCGGTTTTGCAAAACGGTACAGATGAAAAGCTGAAGGAAACCGAAATCAGCAACGGCAGCATAACCATTCCGCCACACTCGGCCGTGGTATTAGTAAAACCTCAACAGGATGAACAGGGCAGTTTTCCCTGTAATCCATTTGCTGATTGATGTGTGCTACGATAACTTGCTCTTCATACTATTTGGTTAGAGCACCTTTATCCTTGTTATCACTCCAGGTGCCTTTACACTGCGAAAATGTAGAATTTCAATGTCATAGGATATCAATTTCAAGAAATAAAAACGTTTATGCGGGATTTTTGGGAAAGAGGACGCACTATTGTTCAGCTATGCCTCACTGTTGTTTTGATAACATTTATTGTTGAACCGGCTACGGCTCAAACAGCCGGTGAGTCAGAAAAGGAGCAACGGCAGCAGACTTATCTTGAAGAACTTAAGCTGCTGTTTCCCGATGAGAATGAGTGGCCTGACGATAAAAATGTATGGAACACGTGGTTGGATGAAACCGGTGAATTACCTCCCGACTTTGAAACCATGGAAAGTATACCATTTATACCCGATCCGCTTCAAATGCAGGATGGCACTACAATTACATCAGCAGACGAATGGCCACAACGGCAGCAAGAAATTCGTGATTTAATGATGCAGTGGCTGATTGGCCGGGTGCCGGATCCGCCAAAGAATATCCGTGTAAGAAATAAAACTGTAAGGAATGAAATTCGCGCTATTGTACATACAATTGAAATTGAATTTGGCCCCAATCATGAAGCCACCTTGAATTTTGAAATGATACTACCCAAAGGTGACGGCCCGTTTCCCGTATTTATGACCCAGGATAATCACCGGCGATGGGCACTGGTGGCTGTAAGCCGGGGGTATGCAGGCATTGTGTATGCCGGCGCCGATTCCAAAGATGACACCGAAGCCTGGCTTGATATCTATCCCGACTACGATTGGTCGCTAATGGCACGCAGGGCATGGGCAGCCAGCCGGGTGCTGGATTATCTTGAAACACTCGATTTTATTGAACATGACAAGGTTGCACTGACCGGCCATTCACGTAACGGTAAACTTTCGGTAATTGCAGGTGCACTTGATTCACGCTTTGGTGCAATCATTTCCAGCAGTTCCGGGGCAGGAGGTGTAAATACATTTCGATCGTATTCTGAAGCTGAGTTTGGCGAAGGAGCAGAAATCATTACACGAAGGTTTCCAACGTGGTTTCATCCAAGGCTGCGGTTTTTTTCCGGACGCGAGCATAAACTTCCTTTGGATACACCCAATATGGTTGCAGCCAATGCACCAACTCCATTTCTCTTTGCAGTTGCATTAAATGATAATGTAGAAAGCGTGTGGGATATAGAACATTCATGGCGTTCTGCAAAAACTTCGTATGACCTTTTAGGTGCTGGAGATAATTTGCAGCTTCTCTACCGCCCCGGTACACACGAGACAAAAGCTCGTGATATAGAAGAATACCTGGATTGGCTGGATGTTCAGTTTCAGCGTAAAGCGTTCAAAGACGCTGCAAGCAAACCGATTTATCCTGCCATTGAGGATTGGGATAGAACCACGACATTGCGGTTGAATCCGGATAATTATCCGGCTAATTCACTGGAAAACCTGTTAGCTGATAACTTTGATTCAGAAAATGTCCTTGAATTATGGGAGAGTACGTCTGAAGATATTCGTGAGAGGATACAATCCGGACTTGGCAATACACCACCAGAGGCAAAAAGTTTTCCAGGCAGCTACGGATCAGAACGCGGTTACATTTCGAGCATGCTCGGCAGGCGGGCGCCAGAAACGGCATATGAGGGTATTGGATCGCTTTCCCTCAATTTTGGAAATTATATTACCGGAGACATATTCTTTCCCGAGGAGGCTGTAGAACGCGGGGAAAAACTGCCGGTAATCATCTGGATTCATCCGATTTCGAATGCACGCGGTTACAGGGCGGCCTACCGCCGCAATCATCCCACATATCTTGCTCTTGCAGCACAGGGATTTGCTGTATTTGCATTTGACCAAATAGGCCATGGCGCCCGCCTTGAAGAAGCTTCGAGATTTTATGAGCGTTATCCTGGCTGGACACTTCTCGGTAAAAAGGTTCACGACATCAAACAGGCCGTTAATGCTCTTGTGAATGAACCACTTACAGAATATGATGAGTTCGGAGATACCGATTTTTTGGATACCGGCCAAATCTATTTGCTGGGATATGCAATGGGAGGGAGGCCAGCTCTTCATGCGGCAGCTCTTGATAAACGAATTGCCGGTGTAGTAACTATTGCAGGTTTCACACCGATGCGGCTGGACAGCGAAGAGAAGCATACCGGGGGACTTGCCCGCTGGTCGAAGCACTACCCGCTTCAGCCCTGGCTGGCCGATTTTATCGGGAGGGAGGCACACGTTCCCTATGATTATCACGAAGTTATCGCTGCAATCGCTCCAAGACGGGTTTCGGTTATCACACCAAAGATCGACAGCCAGGCAAGCCCTGATGAGGTGGAGTTTGCTGTTCAGCAGGCACGCCCGGTTTTCGAAATGCTGGGAGCCGAAAATAACCTGCGCTTTAAAAAAACGTTTGACTACAACCGTTTCGGGCCCGAAATGCAGCATGCACTGTTTGACGAACTTCGTGCAATGCTGATTAAACCACTTGAAGAGGTGAATCCCGCAGCCGAAATCCCGGATGAACCAGTGATAGCTATTATGGGTGCACGGCTGATTGATGGACTTGGAGGCCTGCCGGTTGATGATTCCGTTGTAATTGTTCGGGGCAACCGAATTCAAGATGTTGGAACACGAGCCAGCATTGAGATTCCCGATGACGCCGAAAAAGTAGATGCTTCGGGTAAAACGTTAGTGCCCGGGCTGATTGATGCCCACTTTCATTCTATAATGGATAATGAATTATTAAATAGTTATTTGAGGCGTGGGGTAACTTCACTGCGAGATCCAGGACATCCATTTGGATTTTACCAGTCTTTGAATTTTGCGGAAGAGCCGAATCCAAGGGTATTTCTTACAGGATCACATCTGGACGGTTATCCCCCGGTTTGGCCGCAGCAGGCAATAGTGCTGAAAGATGAAGACCATGCCCGGAGTATGGTCAGAAAACATGTAGAGGAGGGGGCTTCCGGTATAAAAATATATTATCGCCTGCCACTGAAATATTATAAATCGGTAACCCGGAAAGCTCGCGAAATGGGTGTGCCGGTGATGGCACATCTGGAGTTGGTGGATGCTGATGATGCAATTCGTGCCGGGGTGAATGGAATTGAACACGTAACTTCGTTCGGAACCGCCCTGGCTGATTCTGTCAATGCTCAGGAATTCAAAGATGCAATATTGCACGATGATGACGCCCGCACTGATGCACGGTATAGGCTGTGGTCAAAGATTGATTTGGAAAATGAACGTGTTCAGGATGTGATTGATCTTGCTATCCGGCATAACGTGGTATTATCACCTACACTGGCCCTGTTTGAACGCCGCGAAGGAGATGATGTCGAAGATTATGAGGTTGAAGGATTTAGAAACATGATGAAATTCACAGAAATGGCATATCGGTCGGGCATGACAATTGTGACGGGATCTCATGTTTACGGAGTAGAATACGCCGACTTTGGGTGGTCGTATCAACGAGAAATGGAGTTGCTGGTTGAGGCCGGAATGAGCCCGCTCGAAGTAATCAGCAGCAGTACGATTAGGAATGCACGTTATTTCCGTACGGAACAGCGCATCGGAAGCATAGAAAACGGCAAAATAGCCGATATGGTCCTAATAGATGGGAATCCGTTTCAGGAAATCAGCAGTATGTACAATATTTCCAAAGTAATGCTCAACGGAGAGTGGATTGATTGATATTACCGAGCAAGGTTGAATTGCTCAAGCGACTAATAATCAAAATAGGATTTACTGGAAACTTCCTGGGTAATCTGTTTGAAGTGAATACCCGTCAGACCGCTTTGAGCGGTCAAACGGGTAGAATTCATTTATTCGTATTTCACAGTGCAGCCATATGGAGTATTTGTCCGCACTTCAACCTCTTCATCGTTCAGAAGGCTGGTCATAGCCGCAACAACATAATTGTGTGCGCCTTCAAGGTCGCTGATGCGTGCTGTTGGTTTGTCGTCTATTGCTCCGTTGTACTCCAGGATGCCTTCCGGGTTGATAATGTACATATGAGGGGTAACTCTTGCATCATATGCGCGGCCCATGGTTCCGTCAGAATCCAGTAAAATGGCCGTTGGTGCTGCACCTTTTTCTTCGGCAGTCTGGATGGTTTCATCCGGTTCCATGTATCCCTGGGTTCCGGGGGCTGATGAAACAACAGACAGCCATACCACACCTTTTTCTGTGTAGCGTTTCTGAAGTTCCTGCATATTGTTGCCATCGTAATGCTTTACAACGAAGGGACATCCATGGTTCAGCCACTCAAGAATTATATATTGTCCTTCATAGTCAGACAGTGAATGTACCTGTCCATGAGCATCAACTACGGAAAAGTCAGGAGCGCGTTCACCTATAACGGGTCCAGTCCTTTCATTGATTTCTGCTGCATTAATCAGAAATAAGCTTACTGAAAGAGCAATTATTAGCGTTATTATTTTTTTCATGGTTTAAAGGTTTGATTTTATGGTTTAATTGTAACTGCTTGCTTCTGTAAAGTCTTCGCCGTGGAGCTCTATCTGATCAAGAGCATTCAAAACAATATTCGGTGTTAATAATTCCGGCAAAATCATCGGTTCATCAAGAGATGGACTATAGATGACATACAGAGGTACACCATTTCGGCCAAAAGATTCCAATGCGCGGGTAATTTCCGGATTTCGGTTTGTCCAGTCAGCTTTAATCATTTCAAATCCCAGCTCATCAAAACGGTCTTTCACGCGGTTTGATGTAAATACAACTCTTTCGTTTGCCTTGCAGGTTATGCACCAGTCTGCTGTAAAATCAATAAAAATATTCTTACCCTGGTCACGGTATTGATCGACCAATTCATTGCTAAAGTTTTGCCATTCAACACCCAAACTTACGGTAATGCCATCTTCGTTTTGCTGGGTTACCGGAACTGACGAGGCTGAAAATAGAAATCCGGCAACAATCAAGGCGGTAACCACGGAACGGCTGAAAACCCTTGCTTTAGTGGAAATCTGAAATGCGTTCCAACGGTATAAAATCCAGATTCCGAAAGAAAGCATCAACAGGCCGATCAAAAGCCTGGTGAGGCCGTCAACTCCGGTTTGCTGGCCGAATACCCAGATCAGCCAGATTGCGGTAGCGAACAGCGGAAAGGCGAGTAACTGTTTGAAGGTTTCCATCCAGCCTCCCGGTTTTGGCAGGAATTTGAGCAGATAAGGAAAGGATGATAAAATGATGTACGGTGACGCCATTCCGATTCCCAAAGCTGCAAAAATCATGAGTGCGCTTGTGGCAGGCAGAGTAATTGCCACCCCGAGTGCAGTACCCATAAACGGAGCCGTACAGGGTGTGGCCAAAACGGTGGCAAGTATTCCGCTGAAAAAAGATCCCCGGAGGCCTTCTCCGGTATTGGCTTTGCCGGCAACACTGATCAGGGAATTTCCGATTTCAAAGAGCCCCATCAGGCTCAGGCCGAGGCCAAACATCAGAAATGTCATGAATGCGATAAATGCGGGTGTCTGAAGCTGAAAACCCCACCCCAGTTCCTGTCCGCCTGCCCTGAGGAGAAGCAACAATCCGGCAAGTATCAGAAAAGAGATCAACACCCCGGCGCCAAAAATCCAGCCGTGAGTTTTAACCTTGCTGCCGCTTTGGCCCGACATCTGCATAAAATTCATCACCTTGATGGAAAGAATCGGAAAAACACAAGGCATCAGGTTTAAAATCAAACCGCCCAAAAGTGCGAAGCCAATAATCAGCAGAAAACTTGATGAAAATACCGGAAGTGAAGATACTTCTTCGGCAAGTATGGCTTCCTCCGTCAAATCCACATCAACCACCATTGCATTGATTTTTCCTTCCTCATCCCATCCATCAGGAGTGTAGAGTAAGCCCCAGAGGCGTTCAATTTCACCTGATTTATAGGAAGATTTTTGCAGCTCCATGGTGATGGAGTTTCCGGATACGGTAAATGGCTGTTCTGCACCGTTTTCGATCTCGCTCTCTTCTTTGGCGAAGTACCGGATTTCGCTGTATTCAGGCAGTGAAAATGCATCAGTAGACAGGGTAAGTGTGACTCTGCCATCTTCGTAAGATCCGGAAGCTTCCCAATAATCGAGTGTAACCGGGAGCTTCTCTCTTGTTTCGGCAAAAAGAGGCAGCCATTGCTCGTTGTATTCAACTTCGTCTTCTGCAACGGTTAGAGTTAGTTCAATATCGGCATATTCAGGAATGCAGATATCCTCGCAGATTAACCAGTCGGCTTCGGCCATTAGCGTAACTTCATCATCGGGCTGCAAATCGGAAGGAGCGGTGGCTTCCATCATAAAGAGGATATTGTCATAATATCCGTAACTGGTTAATCCACCCGACACATCAATCCAAAGGGGAGTGGGCCATTGGATTTCGCCAATGTTAAACTCTTTTTCGTGCAGCCAATTAACCATCATGGGCATTCCGGAGTCACCCGGATTCCGGTAGTAAACATACCACCCGTCGCGCATGTCCATCCGGATTCCTATCCAGAATGTTTGCCCGGGCAGAATATTTTTTTGTTCTGAGATCAGTTCAACCTCAGCATTATCAGTTTGAACCGGCCCGCCTGTGGCTTTCAGCGTGCCATGAAGGGCAAAAATCAGAATCGAAAAAAGTAATAGAAAATTGAAATTCTTGAACATAGAGGTTGTAGTCCGCACTATTTAGTTCAAGTTTGAAGATAAATAATTATTGTGGAGTATGTATTAATGAAAAATTTTTTTACATCAAATCGATCCAAACCCAGAAAAAAATTCACAGATCAGGAATTAGTCTAAAGAGGGGAGTTTTGCATCCGGCAAATTAAACGTAAACCGGAATTTCGTCCAGTCTTCATCACAAAGTTCAAGTGTTCCGTTCAACTGCTCAGATAGTGATTTGATCAGAGTCAATCCAAGAGTTTCAGGTTTTTTGGGATTTATTCCTTCAGGCAAGCCAACACCGTTATCGGCTACAACCAGTGAAATCGTACCATTTTGAGCCTGTAGTTCCACTTTTGCCATGCACTGCTTTGTGTTTTCTTTGAATGCATGTTTATAAATATTCACAATCAGTTCGTTATAGAGAATTCCGAAAGGCACGGCATGAATGATGTTCAGCTTTACATCGTCCAGTTTTTTGTCTATTTGAATGGTCTTTTTTCCGTTATTTAAAACACCGTCAATGTAATTGGTTAAATCTTCGATGTAACTTTTCAGGCTTATCTCGGAAAGTGTTTCAGATTGATATAACTTTTCATGAACCAGTACGATGGATTGGATTCTGGATTGTATCTCCTCAAGAACTTCACTTACATTAGCATGGCCGTTAATTCCCTCTTTTTGAAGTTCAATCAGCCCTGAAATGATAGCCAGGTTATTTTTTACCCTGTGATGAATTTCGATGAGCAGAGTTTCTTTTTCCTTCAGGGATTGATTTATCTGATCCACATACTCCATTTCTGCAGAAATGTCGCGCACATTTCCAATGATTCCGACTGGTTTTCCATCCTCGTCTTTCAATAATGAACGCTTATTATTTACCCAGATGTAATGTCCTGTTTTTGTTTTTACTCTGAATTCGGTATCGTGTTCGAGCTGTTTTTCGAGGTCTGAAGTTGAAAATTTGCTGCGCTCTTCTTCTATTCGTTTTTTATCGTCTGGATGAATTTTTTCAAGAATAAAATTAGGGCCGCCCATAATTATTTCATTAACGGAATACCCAAGCATGTTTTCTACCGACGTACTCATGTATTCATATTTTGTGCCATATTTATTCATCAAATAAATTACATCCCGCGAATTTTCAAGGATATTTTTGAATTTAAATTGAGCTTCATTTCGCTGATGATGATACTTTTGAACCAACCTGAAAGCCGTTAAGGTAATGAGCGCACCAATGAAAATTAAAGTCAAACCGGTAATCAGGATTGACCGGTTGATAAAGGAGTTTAAATAAATGCCGGCTTCAGTAATTTCCTCAGAAAATCTATCTACCAGATTGGAGAGTTCTTTATCTGTCTCGTATAGTGTCCGAATGTAGAATTCTTTTTCAGCTTCGGTTATCTCATTATTTATTATGAGCTGATGTATTTTTTGCCCCGTTTGTTCAAGCTCCTCAATAATCGAATCACCGGCTTCCCAATATGAAATAGCTTCTTGCAGGTAGGAAATGTTTTGAAAGTTTCTAAAAACCCAAATCATCGAATCTATTTCGTAGGGATGATTCTTTCCCTGGAGAAATCCTTCATAGGCCAAGTCATAATCCGGATCATCTGACATGATAGTGATTCGTGCCTGCTTATCTCCATGAATAACTTCCAGGGAATTGAGGAAGTTTTCGTAGTATTGTTCTTCCTCCAGGTTTATGTAGCGAATCAATTCCAGCACTGCACTTTTCTGGGCTTTTGCCCAATGACTTTCACCTGAAACGAATCCCCTGATTCCGGTGATCGCTTTATCACTGTAGTGATTGATCGCGATTAAAAGAATTCCAAACGTCAGGAAAATTCCAACTATCACGTAAATATATGAGTTGCCTTTAAATTTGGACATACTTTTCAGGAATGTAACCAGCGCAATTTTTTACACATTCTGGAATTACACGATAGTTATGATATCACGTCATCCAAAATAATTGTTATTTACCGTTCTGCTCTTTTCAAATTAAAGCCTGGAGAGCGGTGCGTAAGCAACGTATTATTAAAATAATTTAATAATTATTTTTAATTTTTTAAAGCCCATTAGCTATTGATTTGTATACCATTGATATGCATCAATATTAATAGTTAGCATATTCTAATATTTATTGTCGACAGGCTGATGAAAAGAAAGAATTTTGAACCTTGAAGTTCAGCAATAAATCACTTTTGAGAAGACTTAATGATGCAACCAAAAATTGAAAAAAGGCTTGAGGCCTGAATGCACTGAAAGTAGATTTCTACTGTTTACAATCAATTTTTAGTTGATGTACCGGATTTTATTCATGTCCCCATGGTACGGGGGGAACTTCCACTGGTTCGGATAAATCGAACTCAACCATAATATTCCATTCTTCTTCCCAGATGGTGCCGTAGGTATATCGTTCACCCGGCATATATTCAATTCTCCAGCCGCGAAATTCCCCGCCGGCTTCTTCGGTGCGCGGTTCGGACTGAAATCGCTGAACGTTTTTTGTCCCTTCATCAACGGAGTAGCCGCCATACATGGTTACTTCTTCATCCGTGCCATCAGGATTTCGGTGATCGTGGCGCAGTTCAAGGCCATCTTCGTGCAGGGTCAGAATCCATGTGCGTGACCTGTCCCAGCTCTCATCGGCTTCGTCTTCGATGTGGAATGGAATTTTCAGTTCATTTTTACTGCATTCCATAAAATGCATCACCATCTCTTCAGTGCCGGTAAACATGTTTACCGTTTCAGGCTGAATCATCAATTGCCCTGAATAGGCATTTTCGCACTCTTCGGACAGAGCCTCAAAAAACTGAACATAAGCGGGCTCGGTATTAATGTTTTGGTTGTTTTCAGTATTGGAGCAGCTTGTTATAATGAACGCAGTCAGGGCAAGAACAAAAGTTGTTGTTTTCATTAGATCGGTTTTAGAACTGTTAGAAGGAGAAACACAAATATTGAGCAATATTTTATGAGTACGTAGTATCAGGAAAATTTATCAACTTAAAAAAAATTCTTTCAGCAGAATTCTTGAGCCAACTTTGGGTTATCTTTTTTAGATTTTTTAGGGAAGTACATCATGAATATTCCTATGATGGCCAAAAGTACACTAAGATAACCGGGCCAGTTTCCGTGACGGCTGTAAAAGGTAGATTGTTCGTTTGTGTAAATAGTGAAATCGAATGCATCCTCGGTCCAGTATTCTGTTTCGACCTGAACTTTACCATCAGGAGAGATGATTCCTGAAATTCCGTTGTTTGCAGAACGGGCAATCCACATACGGTGCTCTATTGCGCGCAGCCTCGCAAAAGCAAAATGCTGGATGTGTCCATGCGAATCGCCCCACCAGCCGTCGTTGGTGATAATTGTGAGAAAATTGGCACCCTCATTTACAAATTCGTTTACCCAGCCGGAAAAAACCGAATCGTAACAGATTAAAGCCGGGGTTTTAGGATTATTGACATGAAAAATATCCGCAGTGGTTCCGAGTCCGTATCCCGCGAAACTGCCCCAATCAAACCAGCCAAAACGGTCAATTCTCTGGAAAAACTCTACAAACGGAAACCGTTCAACAACCGGCACGAGGCGCCCTTTACGGTAAATTTCAGTTTCTTTTCCTGGCTGAAAATAGAGTGCGGCATTATACACATTGTAAAATCTGCCGGTCTGAGTTTCACGCACAACTTCAGGGGAATCGTCTTCGGGGTAAAATTCAACAAAGCCCGTTCCTGTCAGCAAATTTGTGTTCCAAACATTCACGGAATCTCTGATCCGGTTGAAATATACGTTATCCAGCGGGAGGGAAGAGTCAACCGCATTTTCCGGCCAGATGATGATATCGGTTTGTTCGGTTCGGGCCTCATCAGACATCTGAAGCAGTTTGTCGAGAAGTGCATCCAGGGAGGACAGGCCGCCAAATCGCTGGTAGGAATCGGAGTTGGGCTGGATAATCACCACCTCTACAGGTTCACCCTGCTTATCGGGCATTGTCGTCATCGAAACAACAGACAGTACCGGAAATAGAAAAAAAGCAAGAACACCGGCTGTCAATACCTGTTTTGATGGTTTGATGAGATAGTTGTAAAAAAGGGCAGCGCTGAATACAACCCAGAATGAAATCCCAAAAACCCCGGTAAATGAAATATACTGGACAGCCCCTGTTAGGTTCGACCAACCGTTGCCCAGTGTCAGCCATGGCCAGGAGAGATCCCAGTTATGATGGAGAAATTCGTAGCTAACCCATATCGAAGCGGCAAATACGGAAGCCAGAATCGGATTTATCCCGGTTCGGAACAGGGAACGGATTAACAGCAGCGGCACCAGCATAATTGCAGCATTTGCAAGAATGGCCGCAACTCCTCCCGCTACAGTGGCCATCATCAGCCAATAGGTAGAAAACAGGTTCCAGAGCACAAATGCGGGATAAGCGTACAAAATCACCTCCCGTTTGGTTTCAGAAATCATGCTAATTCTGAAGAGCAGCACAAAAGCCGGGATCTGAAGTATAGAGGCATCAAAAGGCGGAAAAGATAGTGCCAGCAGAATGGGTGCTGTGAGTGCCATTGCCCAGGGATGATCCCAAAACCGAAATGTTTTCATGCAGACGATATTTTGATCTAATGTGATGGTGTGATTATCAGATTCACTTTTCAAAACCGGATTTTTCTGGACTGAAAATATCGCATATATTTTTTGGTTATTCATCATAATTTTTGCCCGCAATCACTACGACAATTTCCCCTTTGATCGTTCCCCGGGGTTTCCATCTTTCCAGAATGTCTGAAAGTTTTGCACGATCAATTTCTTCAAACTTTTTGGTCAGCTCGCGGGCAATGCATACCCAACGATCATCTCCGCAAAATTGGTGTAATTTTTCCAGAAAACGCAGAATTTTATGAGGGCTTTCATAAACAACCGAGGTGAGCTCTGAATCGGCAATTTGGCGGATTCTGGTTTCGCGTCCTTTTTTCGGAGGCAGAAAACCCTCAAAAACAAACCGGTCGCAAGGCAGTCCGCTGGCTACCACAGCCGTTGTTGCGGCATCAGGGCCCGGAACGGGAATAACAGTGTGGCCGTTCTGATGAGCTGCACGAACCGCCAAAAAACCGGGATCGGAAATACCAGGTGTGCCGGCATCACTGATAATACCCACATTTTGTCCGCCATCAAGCAGGTTCAACAGATGCTCCACTTTTTTGTGTTCATTGTGCTGATGGAACGAAAATGTTGGTTTTTCGATCTGAAAATGGTTCAGCAAAACCGAAGAGGTTCGGGTATCTTCGCAGGCTATAATGTCGCACTTTTTCAATGTTTCTACAGCACGAAAAGTGATATCCGCAAGATTTCCGATAGGAGTGGCTATGATGTAGAGTGTCGACAAAATTGAATGTGCGTTAGGTCTGATTTTACAGTGTCTGTGTATGGTGCATTCTGCTGCATTTGGCCTGTTAAATTACGACGATAAGATGAGGTCAAAAAATCCAGTTTTCGATTTTTCAGTTTTACGTTTGACTGAACAGCTAATTTCTCAGTTAATTCAGATCCTGCAGGACAAAATTTCATTCATCTTAAAAAGGATCAAAATTGATCAAAAAACATCGTATTTTGTAAAGTTTGAGAACGGCAGCGTTTACACGAGGGGATTTGATTCCCATCATGTTTTGTAGCTTAATCATAAAAACAGATAAATAATTTATTTAATCAATGGATTTTAAACCATCAGGAATTAATCATATCACCATTCGGGTGAACCGGATTGAACGTTCGGAAGAATTTTATGGAAAAATACTCGGGTTCGAGTTGGTAAGAAAAATGGGCCAGAGCATGGCAGTGTACAAAATCGGGGAAGAAGATACCCTGGTGATTGTTGAAGCGGAAACCAGTTACGATCCCAACTCCCGGGATTTTCGGGTCGACCATATCGGGTTTTACCTCGAAAGCCTGGAGCAGGTAGATGAAATGGCTGCCTATCTCAGGGAAAATGAAGTGACTATTTTGAGCGGGCCGGCCAACCGAAAAAAAGGCAGATTTGTATTTGCCTCCGACCCGGACGGCAACCTGATTGAGTTTTTCTGTGAGGATGAGCAATAATTTGGCGTAACATTGTCACCTTTGTGAATAACATGAACTTGTGGCATGTTATTTGCTCAATTAAAAAAAATTGAAACCAAAATAATAATGGATCAACTTCATTGTTTCTATCAATGAATTGATTAAAAAAGAAGTATGTGAATTTGTAATGAGTGTGAAAGAAAAAAAACAGGCAAAAGAAAAAGAAGAAGAGCTGAATGAAACGATTGAAGGCAATGGTGAGGAAGGCACCGAACCGGCCGACGGTGAAGAAGCAATTGAAGAAGAGCAGACAGGGCAAGACGATCTCGATCAGCTAATCGAAGATCAACAAAAGCGAATTAGCGAGCTTGAAGAAGAGCTGCAGCAAGTGAAAGAGAAGCAGTTGCGAAAAGCTGCTGAAATGGAAAACATGAGAAAAAGGTTGCAGCGCGAAAGGGAAATGATTTTTCAAACTGCCCGGGAAGCAGCCATCGAAGAATTTTTACCTGTTAACGACGACCTGGTTCGAACACTACAGGCTCTTGAAAACAGTGATGCAGACTCATCGTATCTCGAAGGTGTGAAGATGGTGGCAGAAAAGTTTGACGAAGTATTAAACAAGCATGGAGTTAAAAGAATTGATGAAACCGGGGTTCCTTTTGATGTGGATCTGCACGATGCCATGCTGAGCCAAAAGGCTGAAGACGACTCGATCGAAAGCGGAACAGTATTGCAGGTTATCGAAAACGGATATACCATAGGTGAGAAAACCCTGCGGCACGCAAAAGTAATTGTAAGCGAATAAATAAACGTTATTCATGTCTAAACGCGACTACTACGAAATTTTAGGTGTAGATAAAAATGCGAGTGATGCCGATTTAAAAAAGGCATACCGTAAGCTGGCGATGAAATATCACCCCGACCGGAACAAGGGAAATACCGAAGCCGAACGAAAGTTTAAAGAGGCATCCGAAGCTTATGATGTACTGCGGGATCCACAAAAACGGCAGCGATACGATCAGTTTGGGCATTCCGGCATAAACGGTGGCGGCTTTAGCGGGGCAACCGATTTCGAAGACATTTTCAGCCGGTTCAGTGATATTTTCGGCAGTGATATTTTTGGCGGAGATCCATTTGGAGGAGGCCGTTCCAGGAGCCGAAGAAGACGGGGAACCGGCCGTCCCGGCTCAGACATGAAACTTCGCGTGGAACTTACTCTCGAGGAAATTGCCGAAGGTGTTGAGAAAACCCTAAAAGTCAAAAAACATATTAAGTGCGATTCCTGCAATGGCACCGGCGCCGAAACCGATTCAGATTTTGAGACCTGTCCCAATTGTAACGGGATGGGAGAAGTTCGGCAGGTTTCCAGAACCATGTTCGGGCAGTTTGTAAATGTTCAGCCATGCCACAATTGCCAGGGCGAAGGGCGTATCATCAGAAATAAATGCTCAAAATGTGGTGGTGAAGGCCGCTACCGAAGCGATGAAAAAATCAAAGTAAATATTCCATCCGGTGTATCGAACGGGAATTATATCACACTGAGAAGGCAGGGGAATGCCGGAATCCGAGGCGGTGAGCCGGGCGATCTGATTGTTCTCATCGAGGAAAAAGAGCACAAGCATTTTTCAAGGGATGGAGATGACATCTACCACAACCTTTTAATCAGTATTCCCGATGCCGTACTGGGTACAGAAGTGGAAGTTCCCACGCTGAAAGGAAAAGCCAAAGTGCGGATTGAACCGGGAACTCAACCCGGAAAATTGCTGCGGATGAAAGGCCGTGGAATTAAAGGATTGAATAACAGTGGTGTAGGCGATCAATACATCAAACTTAATGTTTATATCCCGAAAGATTTAACATCAGAGGAAAGAAAACATATTGAAGCCCTGCGGGGAGAAGAACATTTTGATCCTGAAAGTGCCAAAAAGAGGGAAAAAGGCTTTTTCTCAAAAATAAAAGATGTATTTAGCTGATTGATTCCGTTTTAAAATTGTGACGGACTTTAACCGGGTTGGGCCGGTTTGCCAAACTAAATACCTGATGCTAAATTATTTTCACAAAAGGGGAGGGGTGACAGAACTTGTCACCCATAGTGATTATTTTCAGGTAAATCCTCAATCAAACATGTAAATATGGGACTAACGGAAATAATCATAGCCATTTTATTCTTTCTGATCGGATTTGCTGTTGCTTTTTTTGTGGTCAAATCCCGGCAATCACGCCTCGAAGAACGGATTGATATTCTGACACAATCAAGCACTGAAAAAGATCAGAAAATGGATTTGGAGACTCAGCGGGCCAACCAGGCAGAAAAAGATCTGGCTTCACTCTCGGCAGAATATAAGCATCTGAAAGAACGCCTTGCCGAACAAAAACAGGAACTTGAAATACTTCAGGAACAATTCAGAACGGAGTTTAAAAATCTTGCTAATGAGATTCTTGAGGAGAAATCGAAAAAGTTTACCGAACAGAACCGCGAAAAACTGGACCAGCTTCTGAAACCGCTTGGTGAAAAAATCAGTGATTTTCAAAAGAGGGTTGAAGAGGCACACAAAGAAGATATTAAGGGTAGAAGTGCTCTGGATCAGCATTTGAGGCATCTTCAGGAGCTGAATCAAAAAATGAGTGAGGAGGCAAAAAATCTGACCAAAGCGCTGAAAGGGGACAGCAAAAAACAGGGAAACTGGGGAGAAGTTATTCTGCAGCGTATCCTGGAAAAATCAGGCCTGAGAAAAGGGCATGAGTATGAAACCCAGGAGAGTACAACTACCGAAGACGGACGCAGGCTGCAGCCCGACGTAATTATTCATCTGCCCGATGAGAAAAAATTGGTCATCGATTCAAAAGTTTCATTGTCTGCGTACGAGAAATATTCTTCCTCAGAAGATCCGGCTGATCAGCAGCGAGCCTTGAAGCAGCACATTCAATCACTCAGAACCCATGTGAAAGGTCTGAGTAATAAAACGTATGAGCAGATTCACGGTTTCAAAAGCCCTGATTTTGTGCTGATGTTTATTCCCATAGAACCGGCTTTTGGCCTGGCCATGCAAAACGACCCCGATCTGTACAATGAGGCATTTGATAAAAATATCATCATTGTGAGTCCCACAACTTTGCTGGCAACACTTGCCACCATCGAAAATGTCTGGAAGCAGGAGTATCAAAATAAAAATGCTATGGAAATTGCCAGCCGCGGCGGTGCACTGTACGATAAGTTTGTGCTGTTTGTGGAAAGTATGAAAGATATAGGCAGCCGGATTCAGCAAACCCAAAAAAGTTATGATGAGGCGATGAACCGGCTTTCGGGAGGTGCCGGAAATCTGGTTCGTCAGGCGGAGATGCTTCGTGAACTGGGAGCAAAAAATTCCAAAACATTACCTGAGGGCATGATGGATAATGACGCAGAGCCGGAGCAGGAAAAAATCAAGGAGAATAATTGAGAGGTTCTATCAGCGAGGCAAGATCGTATCCGTTGTGATTGGAAACCGCCGTATACCATGTATTGCCCCATAACCAGGATACTGAATGAAAACTGTCGATTTCTGCCACATAAAAATCATGTTCCTGTATACAGGTTTCAACGGCCTTTTTGTGGCGTTCAAGCAGACTGTTTGAATCCACTTCATCCACGTCAAAGATAAAAAGGTAAATGGTTTCGCCCAGATCATTTTGAGTATATTCGAGCATTGGTGTTTCAAAACCGTCAAGAAAATCAACAATCGCGATACCTGCAAATTGGGCGCCATTTATTCCTGGCACCGAGATTTCCATGTCATAATGGTTGGTTAGATAGTTTTCGGCATCGAGAGTTGAATCGGTTTCATATAGAGGCTCAATAAATTGGCCATCTGAGGAGATAAAATGCTGTGTTGCCAGATTTTCGATAATTCCCTCACCTGCACCGGATTGTGTCTGTATAATACGATCAAGCAGTTGAAAGGTGAAAACAGTGATAATCAGAACAACTGCCGCAGCTGAGGCGTACCGGAGTGCTGGATTGAGATATGGGAAAAAAGTTTTGGCGGGACTGAAATTTTTTTGAACGAAATCAGGCTCCTCAGAAGGTGGCCTGAGCTCATTTATTTCTATTTTTTCAATCTTTTGGAGTATTTGCAGTCGCAGATGTTCCGGCGCTTTCTTTCTTTGCAATTTTTCAGATAGAAGATACTTCAGATGCCGGGTTTCTTCATATTCTCTCTTGACATCGGGATGGTTTTCAATAAACTCAAAAAATGCTTTCTTTTCGCGTTCAGTTGTTTCATTATCCACAACTGCATGAAGTAAAGACAAAGCCTGATTTCGATTTAGTGAGTTCATAAGCCGTTTGAATAATTATCAAAAAATATCCTGATGGTTTTCTCTTACAGTAGACGATAGTGATAACTTATATGATTAACAATTTGCCTTCATGATCCATTCAAAAGATGAAAAAAATAAATGAATTAGGGCGAAAGTCGTAATTAATTGTCTGAAATCTGTTTATCGTATTTTAGAATAGTCAAAAAGAGTCCATGGAAATACTGATGGTGGTTTTGAGGTTAAAATTACCTCTTTTTTGAGAACGGGATGTTTTACAATCAGCGCGCCGGCATGCAGGGCAATATGTTTATTTTTTCCTGAACCGTACTTTCTGTCACCAAAAATTGGCAGTCCCTCTTTGGCAAGTTGCACCCGAATCTGATGGGGGCGCCCGGTAATAAGCGTAATTCTTAGCAGCGAAAAATCACCATTTTTTTCAAGCCGGTCGTACATAAGTTCAGCACGTTTTGCCCCTTTTGTTTGAGGGCTTACAACTTCGGTGAAATTGGTATTTTTCTGCTTTTTCAGATAGTGCGTTAACATTCCGTTTTTTGGTGCAGAACCTTCAACAATGGCAAGATAGATTTTTTTAACGGTCCGTTGTCGTATTTGCTCACTGATTCTTGCAGCGGCTTTGGATGTTTTTGCAAATAGCATCACACCGCTGACCGGTTTGTCCAGCCTGTGCAAAAGGCCCAAAAATGCATCTCCCGGTTTGTTGTATTCGCGTATTAAATACTCTTTACAAAGATTGAGCAGGTCGGGTTTGCCGGAATAATCTTCCTGAGAGAGTAATCCACGAGGTTTACTAACAGCCAGCAGGTGGTTATCTTCGTAAATAATCTCGATATCCGGATTTGTGCCGGTTGTTTTCATATTTCTTCTGCATTTATCTGATGATAGAAAAATTTCACTTCAGTTTATTGGTTTTATCCGTCAAACTTAACGCATTATTATGTCCATTTCATTAGAAGAAAAAGTGGATCATCTGCCCCAGAGCCCGGGAGTATATCTGTTCAAAGATCAGCGGGGCGGCCATCTGTATGTGGGCAAAGCTAAGCGGCTGCGAAACCGGGTGAGGTCCTATTTTCAGGATTCAAGAAATCACGATGGACGAATTCGCGTGATGATAAAAAAAATTGCGGATGTGGAAGTGTTTGTCACCGACTCAGAAGCTGAGGCTTTAATTCTGGAAAACAACCTGATTAAGCAGTATCACCCGAGATATAACATTATGTACCGGGATGATAAATCGTATCCCTACATTTGCATCACCAGCGATGAAAAACCCAGAGTGTATCCAACCCGAACGGTTATAAACGACGGCAGTAAATATTTTGGCCCGTACGATCATGTGGGTCACATGCGCAGAATGCTGGAAACCATTCGAAAAACTTTTGATTTGTGTACGTGTGCGGTATCACCTAAAATGATTGATAAATCCCGCGGGGTGCCAAAGTGGCATTCCTGTTTTGATGATTACCTGCAAAACTGCTCGGGCGACTGGGATACGGAAATTTACCAGGAAGCGGTTGCCAAAGTGGAACGCCTTCTGTCCGGAAAAACCGAAGGGTTGATGCGTGAGGTTAAAGAGGAGATGGAAATTGCTTCCCAGGCGATGGAATTTGAGCAGGCGGCAAAACTTCGGGACAGCCTCTTTTCGCTGCAGAAATACAATCAAAAAATGAAAATTGTAGACAGCAAAAAGAAAGATCGCGACCTGTTTGCAATTGCAGCCGACCGAGAACTGAACGAAGCCTGCGGGGTGATGTTTAAAATTCGAGAGGGGAAATTGATTGGTAAATTTCATCGCTTTTTACGCAACATTGAGGGGCTGAAGGAAGAGAAGCTGATGCAGTCTTTTGTAGAAGATTACTACACCGGATCGTATAAAATTGGATCGGGCACAACACCGGAGGAAGTTTATCTGAGTGATGCCATGGAAGACTCCGGGCCGCTCGCTGAATATTTGTGGGAACAACATGGGAAAAAAGTACCGATACACGTGCCGAAGATCGGGGAGAAGCGGCAGCTTGTGGATATGGCGGTTGCAAACGCCAAAATTAAACTCGGTGAAAGAAAATTGGAGGTCCAAAAAGCAGAACGGGACCGCATACCAAAATCCGTGAAAGATCTAAAAGAATACCTTTCCCTGACTCGCCTTCCAAGACGAATTGAATGCTTTGACAACTCGAATATGATGGGAACAGACCCAACAGCCTCGATGGTCTGTTTTGTGGATGCAAAACCCAGAAAAAGCGAGTATAAACGATTCAAAATCAAAACAGTGGAAGGCCCGGACGATTTTGCTTCGATGAAGGAAATCATCAAACGAAGATATTCAAGAATTAAAAAAGAAAATTTGCAGCCACCCGATCTGATTTTGGTGGATGGTGGCAAAGGGCAATTGAATGCAGCTCTTGAAGCTCTCCATGAAATTGATTTTGAGCAAGAATGTGATGTAGCCGGACTTGCAAAGCGTCTTGAGGAGTTGTTTTTACCCGGCAAATCAGATCCGGTTATGATTCCAAAAACCTCTTCTGCACTGAAACTTCTGCAAAAGGCAAGAGATGAAGCTCACAGATTTGCGATTAACTATCACAAAAAAAGGCGTTCAGAACGAACCCTGAAAACAGAACTGACAGATATTCCCGGTATCGGGGAGAAAAAATCACAGGAGCTGATCAAACATTTTGGTTCGGTAAAGAAAATTAAAGAGAGCAGCCTGGAAACACTTCAGGAACAATTGGGTAAAAAAACAGGAGAGGCGGTTTTCACCTATTTTCAAAATCAATCTGTTTAGAATTATAACATTAAAATGTTATAGATAGTTGTAAACTGTTTGTATTACATTTCGTAAGATAGAACAGGTTGCAGGACTGAAATATCGTCAGATATCTCAGTTTGGCACAGGATATGCACACTTTATTCATAAAAGCGTTACTGGTTTCTTGAAATGTTATTCTGGTAAAAAATGTTTTGAAATTAGAGAACGCATACATATAATTGAAAACTATGAGACTCAATAACTCAGACCACATACCGAAGAATTACGAGCAGATGCAAGACAAAGAGCTTGTGCACTTGTTCAGGAAGAAAGACGATCAACTCGCATTCCGTGAATTGATGAATCGTCATCAGGCGAAGGTGTATTCGTATATCTTCAGCATGATTCAGAATCGTGAAGTTGCCAATGATATCTTCCAGGAAACCTTCACCAAGGTGATCACAAAAATGGATGACACCTACAATGAACAGGGTAAATGGATTGCTTGGGTTATGCGAATTGCTCATAATGCAACTATTGATCACATCAGAAAACAAAAACGATTTGTAGACGTTACAAGCTCGTATGATGAAGAATCAAAAACCGACTTTTACGAAAGATTGCCGGATGAAGATTCCATCGGGCAGCATGATAAAATGGAGCTTGACGAATCAACATCGAGTTTGTTGAAGCATATTTCAAAACTGCCGGAAGAGCAGCGTACTGTGGTGATGTTGCGGCATTATTACGAGATGCCATTTAAAGAAATTGCAGAACTTACTGATGTTTCTATCAATACAGCGCTCGGGCGAATGAGATATGCTTTGATTAATCTTCGTAAAATGTTCGATGAAGAACATGAGAAGGAATCGAATAATTTATGAATAAAAAAGATATTCGCAGTATTGCCTATTTGTACAACGAAATGGATCCCTCGGAAAAACTTGAATTTGAGAGGGATCTGAATAAAGATAATGACCTGCTTATAGAAGTAGAGTCACTTCGTAATGTCTCAGAAAAATTAGGCAAAATACAGTCAGTTGAGCCGCCTCAAGAACTTATTGAGGCCATCCACGGTATAGCGGATAAAAGAAACGGAACCGCAAAACACTCCTACTGGCGTACAACACTTTATGCAACAGCGGCTCTGATTCTGATTGGCATGACATCCGGAATTTTACTGCTCGAAAGTTCGGATAACAACTCACCTGGAGAGACTGAAGGTGCCTCCATAAATACACCCATCCTTTTCGATAATCCCACAAGCACTTCTACAAGTATCAACAGAAGTGGAAAAGTTTCTCCCTGGGTAGATAATAATGAAGTAATACATTTTCAGGACAGGCTGCACGCATCAGAAAATGCGGCTACAGATTCGATATTCAGAAAAAGTTTCCAAAAACTGACCCCTGTAACTGACCCTGCCGAATCAAGGTCTCTTCCAAGAAACCTGCACTTAACAGGCAATCGGTAATAACTTTCCGAAGTTTGAGTAAATGGAATTTCACAATCTTTGAGAGAGTTAAAAAACTCTTCAAAAGAGTTATCCACCATTACATTGTGAATAACTAATTTTGGTTAGGTATTTGGTGAGGGTTATATTGCCGAATAGTTTTAAACAATAACTCCTGAGAAGTAAAAATGGGAAAAATAATATCCATTGCTAATCAAAAAGGCGGTGTCGGAAAAACGACATCAGCAATTAATTTGGCGGCAAGTCTCGCTGTAATCGAGCACCCGACTCTTGTTATTGATATCGATCCGCAAAGCAACACAACCAGCGGTTTGGGGATAGAGCCCAAAACTGTGACCAACTCTGTTTATGAAGTGATGGTGGGTGGGGTGGATATTAATGACACGATCAGAGATACGGAATTACCATATCTTGATCTTGTTCCGGCACATATCAATCTTGTGGGAGCCGAAATTGAAATGGTAGACCGCAACGAACGCGAAAGAATTCTTTTGAAATCTGTAGAAAGCATTCGCGACAAATATGATTTTGTAATTATTGACTGTCCGCCTTCTCTGGGTTTACTGACCATAAATGCATTAACGGCATCCGACTCGGTGATGATTCCCGTGCAGTGTGAATATTACGCACTTGAAGGCCTCGGTCAGTTGCTTAATACTATCAAAATTGTAAGACAGCATCTGAACAAGGATCTGGAAATTGAAGGTGTGCTCCTAACGATGTACGATACTCGCACAAGGCTGTCAAATCAGGTTGCCGATGAGGTAAAACGCTATTTTGATGACCGTGTATTTTCCACCATTATTGCCAGAAATATTCGTTTGGCTGAAGCTCCCAGTTTTGGCAAACCGGCAATTTTATACGATGCATCGAGCGTGGGGTCGAAAAATTACCTCTCGCTGGCCAGGGAAATTATCCATCGAAATAAGAAACTATTCAAATCGAGCCCGGTATTGTCTAATTCGTGAGGATTTATGTCTAAAAAAGTTTTAGGACGTGGTTTGGGAGCTTTTTTTCCCGATTACGAGGATGAATCCTCAAAAAAAGGAACTGAGCCTGAAAAGACAAAAACCGCCATACCGATTGATCCTTCTGAACGTGTTAATGTTGTTCTGAATATACCTGTTGATCACATCCGGCCCAACCCGCATCAACCCCGTTCAGATTTTAATGAAGAAGCGTTAGAGCAGCTTTCTGCTTCGATTGAGCGTCATGGTTTGATTCAGCCTGTAACGGTGCGCTATCTGGGACAAAAACGGTTCGAGCTTGTTAGTGGTGAAAGAAGGCTTCGCGCAACAAAACTGGCTGGAATTCCCGAAATACCGGCTTATATCCGCGAGGTAAACGATGATGAAATTATCGCTTTCGCACTGATTGAAAATATTCAGCGCGAGGAGCTGAATCCTCTTGAGATTGCATTGGGATATCAGCGGCTGATTGATGAATGCGCGTATACTCAAAGTGAAGTTGCCGAAAGGGTGGGGAAAAACAGGTCTACGGTAACCAATACGCTGCGTTTGCTGCAATTGCCTGACTTTATCCAGGCTTCTCTCCGGGATGAAAGTATTTCAGGAGGGCATGCACGGGCGTTAATTAATTTGAAAAACGAGAATGACCAGCGAAAGCTCTTAAAAAAAATTACATCCAAATCTCTTTCCGTCAGGCAAACGGAAGAACTGGTTCGCTCGTACGAGAAAAAAAGCGAGCAAAATAGAACCAAATCCCCGATCGTTAAAACAAATCCCTTTCTTGATGATGTATCGAAAAGGCTTAGAAGTAAACTAAGCACAAAAGTAAACATCAAACAAAAAGGCAAAGGAGGGGAGATCAGAATTGAGTATTACTCTGATGACGATTTAGAACGATTGATACAATTCTTCGATGAAATGGATTAGTATTCTTTTTTTTGCAACGGTAATTTTCTGTGATTCTCTATATGCACAGTACAATTTTATAGAAAAAGATTTTACGCTACTGGAGAACAGGCTGTATCAAAACTATCAGCAGCAGTTGGAAAATAACGAGACGGCAGAAGAGGGTGAATATCCAACACCAAGATCTGTGTTATTCAAATCCATGATGATACCGGGCTGGGGGCAAATTGAAAACAGACAGATTTGGAAAGTTCCCATTATTTACGGTTTATTTGCAGGTGTTGGAATTTATACCAAACATTTACACGATGAATATAATGATTACAGGGCAGCCTATTATAATGCAGTAAACGCGCCCGACAGTGATGAAAAATTTGGCCCAACACCCGAACGGCTTGAAGGTGTGAACGCCAGTCAGTTGCAATCGAACAGGAATAGCTTACGAAATCAGCGAGATTTTATGTTTGTTGTGATGGGGTTAGCATATGGATTGAATATTTTAGATGCCTATGTGTTTGCGCATATGAGAAGCTTTGATGTTTCAGACGATCTCTCGGCCCGAACAACTGTTTCGCCGGATATTTTAGCATCAGGTTCACCCGGAATCAGAGTAACATTATCATTATACAGGAATTAAGATTATGACAGTACCTAAATATTTTACTTCAAAAGACAAACCGGAAGACAGATTTTCCGACAGTAACAGAGACCTCTGGAGCATTTTTAAAGTAATGGGTGAATTTGTGGAAGGTTACGACTCGTTGCTTAAAATCGGCCCTTGTATATCTATTTATGGTTCAGCCCGTGCAAAACCTGGGTCAAAATATTACGAAATGGCGGTTAAAACGGCTGCAAGTGTATCAGAAAACGGCTTTGGCGTGATAACCGGCGGCGGTCCCGGAATTATGGAAGCGGCAAACCGCGGAGCCTATCAAAATGGCGGGAAATCGGTTGGGCTTGGAATTGAACTGCCAAAAGAACAGGGTGTGAATCGATATGTTTCTCCGGAATACACTATTAATTTTAGGTATTTTTTCGTTAGAAAAGTGATGTTTGTGAAATATGCTCAGGGTTTTATCGTTTTTCCCGGCGGTTTTGGTACACTTGATGAACTTTTTGAAACACTGACATTGATCCAGACTGAAAAAATTGAGCGTATTCCGATTGTACTTGTTGGTACAGAATTTTGGAATAGCCTTGCAGGCTGGCTTAGAGACAGGCTTGTGGAAGAGGGATACATCAGTGAGTCAGATATGGATATGTTTTTTCTGACGGATGATTATGAAGAAGCAGTTAGATATGTTTGTGAATTTTATAAAAACCGTAAGCTTGAACCTAATTTTTCCTATTAAGAAACTTTTATTTGGAAAGTTAGTTTGAAATATTAGCAAATACATAATGATTTTGTATGTAAAATTTCATTAAGTTAATTACGTTTAAATCAGAAAGAATCGAAAACAATTAGATCAACATGAAATCACTGAAAATTATTTTATCGTTTAGTTTAGCTCTGTTTATGTTCCTCGGAGCGGCTCAGATTTCCAACGCCCAGGATGAAGCACGGGCAGAAGCCATTCAGTTATATAACTCTGCGCAGGAACTGGCAGGGAATAATGAATTCCAGGATGCAATTGATATGTATCGTGAAGCACTCGAAGTTTCCCGTGATAACGACCTGGATGATATTATTGAATTAGTTGAAGAGCGCCTGCCCAGAGTATATGCAAGCAGAGCATCCAATGCTTTCAGGCAATTTCAAAGTGAGCGTACTATGTCGTCCGTAGATAATGCTATTGAGTATTTTAAACTCTCCAGGGATGCCGCCGAAGAATTTAATGATACTCAGGTAGCACAACAAGCAACGGCTGCGATACCTCAGCTTTATTACCTCCGTTCAGTACAGCACTTCAGAGAAGATAATCTTGAAAGTGCAATGGAAGATCTCAGTACTGCAATTGAACTGAATCCAAACTATGCTACAGCTTACTATCAGAAGGGTATTGTTCAAAAACGATTGACGCCTGAAGATGTTGAAGAGTTTATGCAGTGGTATGACAGAGCCATTGAGATAGCACAAGAAGTTGGTGATGATCGTACACTCGAAAATGCAAGAAACGGTGCGCGCGATGAACTTATCTACAGAGCAGTAACGGTTGCGGAAGAAAGGCGTTTTAGCAGGGCTATTGAACTTCTGGAGAAAGTTGAGAACTATGATCCTAATTCATACGAAGCCCATTTCAGGCTTGCAGAAGTTTATAATGAAAGAGGCGACTGGAGTAATTCTGAAACCCATGCAAGGCGTGCTCTCGATCTGCATACCGGCGGTGTTGCAGACAAAGCAAAGATTTACTTCGAACTTGGAACATCTCTGAAGGGCCAGGGCGAAGTAGAAGCCGCATGCAGCGCTTTTGAAAATGCCCGATACGGTGATTTCACAGAACCGGCAAACCACGAATTGCAATTCGAACTGAAGTGTGAGGGACACTCACCAACAGGCCGGTAACAATCAGTTAGTTTTTTCTAAAAGCCGTGCAGTTTGCACGGCTTTTTTTTTTGCCTGTACTTTTGCCTTGCAATGAAGTTGGCTATCTTTTTCTAATCTAATTAACCTAATAAAAATCGTTGAACCTGCATATGAATAAAAAGGAGCAGACCGATCTATCGCAACGTTGTGTAAATACCATACGAACTCTTTCAATGGATGCCGTCCAGGCCGCAAATTCCGGCCATCCGGGAATGCCGATGGGGATGGCAGATACCGCATTTGTATTGTGGACAAAATTTCTGAAACATAATCCCCGAAATCCCCATTGGATTGATCGGGACAGATTTATACTATCCGCCGGCCACGGATCGATGCTTCTTTATTCGCTTCTGCATTTAACCGGGTATGATCTGTCACTTGAGGAGATCAAAAATTTCAGACAGCTCGGCAGCATCACACCGGGCCACCCGGAATATGGCCTTACACCTGGCGTAGAAACCACTACCGGCCCCCTTGGTCAGGGTTTTGGCACCGGGGTTGGAATGGCAATTGCCGAAGCACATCTTGCTTCTGTATTTAACAAGGATGATTACCCGATTGTTGACCACTACACGTATGCAATTGTGAGTGATGGTGATTTGATGGAGGGAATTTCTCACGAAGCCGCATCACTTGCCGGTCATTTAAAATTAAATAAGCTGATTTACCTGTACGATTCAAATAAAATTACGATTGACGGCTCAACAGACCTGGCTTTTTCGGATGAATCAAAAAAGCGATTTGAATCATATGGATGGGATGTGCAGGTGATAGACGGCCATAATCACGATGAGATAGAACAGGCCATCCGGCATGCCCAAACTACCGATACACCTTCACTAATTGAATGTAAAACAAGAATCGGTTACGGAAGCCCGAACAAGGAAGGAACGGCAGATTCACACGGTGCTCCGCTTGGAGAAGAGGAAATTGAGCTTACAAAAAGAAATCTCGGTGTAGACCCGGATAAGAAATTTTTTATTGCGGATGATGTGAAAGAGGAGATGAGAAAAGCTGTAAAGAAGGGTGAAGAGCTGGAAAATGCCTGGAAAAACCAGCTTGAAGATTATGAAAAAGCATATCCATCAGATGGTGCCAAATTCAAAAAGTTTGTTAACAGAAGTTTGCCGGATAACTGGGATGAAATACTGCCGGTTTTTGAGGCGGACCCTAAAGGAATGGCTACCCGAAAATCTTCGGGTGAGGTATTAAATCATCTCGCAAAGCACTTTTTTAATCTTGTTGGAGGCTCGGCAGATCTCACCGGAAGCAACAATACAGACATGGACGGGGTGGACATTTTTGATGCCAAAAACAGATCGGGCCGATATATTCATTATGGTGTGCGGGAGCATGCCATGGGAGCAGCACTGAATGGATTAGCTCTCCACGGAGGAATAATCCCATATGGCGGCACATTCCTTGTATTTTCTGATTATAACCGTCCTGCTATTAGAATTGCTGCACTCTCAAAAATTCCGTCCATATTTGTTTTTACACACGACAGTATCGGCCTTGGGGAAGACGGCCCCACACATCAGCCTGTTGAACACCTTGCAGCGTTGCGCGCCATGCCGAACCTGGTTGTGCTGCGACCGGCCGATGCCAACGAAACATCACAATGCTGGCGGGTTGCTCTGGAAAACAATGAAGGGCCGTCACTGCTTGTTTTAACCAGGCAGGCACTTCCTGTATTTGACAGAAAAAAATATGCGGATGCAGAACTTGCCCGAAATGGGGCTTATGTTCTCAAAAAGGAATCCGGAAAGGAACCAGATATTATTTTAATTGCAACCGGTTCTGAAGTTCAGCTTGCAATTGAAGCCGCTGAAATTTTAGAACAAGAAGGCCTGTCTGTTAGGGTTGTGAGTGCTCCGTCCCTGGAAATATTTGAGCGTCAGTCCGATGACTATAAAAGTTCAGTACTACCGCCAAATCAGAATAAAAGAATAGCAGTTGAAGCTGGTGCAACATTTGGCTGGCATCGTTGGGTTGGGAGTGTAGGCAAAATAATCGGGCTGGACCGCTTTGGTGAATCAGCTCCGTATAAAGAGATTTACAGCCATCTTGGAATTACCGTTGAAGCCATAGTGGAACAAGCCCGAGAACTTACTCGCTAAGCTGTTTTGGCGGATCTACTTTATGAATAGTGGTGAAGGTAATATCGTCCAGGGGCTTTTCTCCACCGATGAACTGCTCTATGGAGGATTGAATTTTCTGTGTGATGGTTTTGGCGTGTAAAGAACCGTAGATGGACAAGATTCCGTCAAGCCTGTCTTCACCATATTCTTCGTTTTGTTCGTTTCTTGCTTCAATCAAACCATCGGTGTAAAGCAGGAGGCTGTCTCCCGGTTCAAACTGATATTTCTTTTCCTCGAGCTGCTTTTTCAGCGTTTTTGTTGGGGTCATGCCAAGTGCAAAACCTTCCGTATTCAGCTTGAAAGTAGAATCATGTTTTTTGTTGTACACAATCGGGATGTTGTGGCCTGCCCTTGCAAACTGAAAATAATTTTCTCCATGTGGAAAGAAGGCCAAACAGGCTGTTACAAAAGTTTTGTCCCGTTTGCTTGATTTTACATAGTTGTTTAATTCTAAAAATAGTTCCTTGGGGCTCGGCTCCAGCTTTTTAATCAATAAATGAAATTGAGCCTGCAGCCGCACCATATAGAGAGCTGCACTCATTCCCTTGCCTGAAACATCTGCAATTATGATATAAGTGCCTTTGTTTGTGTCTATCATATCCACATAATCACCACCCACTTCATGAGCTGTTGCGGCAAAAGAGTGGATTTCAAGCTGAAGGGTATGAATACTGGATGGCGGCAGAAGACTTAACTGAATTTCCCGGGCAAAATCGAGTTCTTTCTGTGCATCAGATTTTTCAAGAAGTTCAACCAGAAGTATTAAAAGAATACCAGTAAAGGCTATTGGCAGTAAAACCGGATGAATTAAATGCCCAGATAATCCAATGAAAACAAACAGATAGTGAATTATAAAGCTGACTAATGATATTCCGAAAATCAGCCTTCTGACGGGATTTAGCCTTCTCGTGAGTGCAGACAAAAGGCTTAAAAATCGCTGAAATACTGGTATTTGATCGGTAGGTGTGTTGGGGTTCAGTTCTTTAACTGCATCAAAATAGAGCTTCTTAATTCGTTCCGAATCGGTTTGAAACTCCTTTCCAAGCTGCCGGGAATTCATGCCGGAGACATACTCTTCGTAAAAAGCTTTGGTACTGTAGGTAGATTTCGTTTCGTTTTTGAGAGCCATCGAATATTGTATGATAATTATTTACAAGCTTTACGAATTTTGGCATGAAAAGTTTTCAATTCAACATTCATTCCATACTAACAAGTTACATGATTTCACTCTCATCTATGCAATTATCTCTTTTTCCGTCCTGAAAATGGTTCCTTTCAAAACAGCAACAGTTTGGTTTTTCTGGTTATTGATGATTACCTGAACCACTCCGGTCTGGTTTCCTTGATAGATGCAGGATGCTTCTGCTGTAAGATAATCTCCGTTTCCGGTTTTTTTGGTAAACGATATAGAATGATCAATTCCAAAGGAAATTTTTCCATAAGTGGCCGATGCAAATGCCAGTGCACTATCTGCCAGTGAGAACAAAATTCCGCCATGAGTAACACCGAAGCCATTCAGCATTTCATCTCTGACTGTCATGCCTGCTTTGCAGAATCCTTCCCTAACTTCCAGAACCTCAATGTCCAGCCAGCGGCTGAAGGGATCGTTTTCGAGCATCTGAGACACAATTTTACTTGCCCGTTCATCATTTTTCATGAAAATTTTTTCCGTCTTTTACTTTTTGTTTAAGTAGCGGATTTGGCCTGTAACGATCCTCGCCATAATGGTTCTGCAAATTTTCAAGCTGCGAAAGAACCCAATCAAGGCCCAACTCATCCGCCCATTGCAGCAAGCCTTTGGGATAATTCACGCCGTGCAGCATAGCCAGGTCTACATCTTCAACAGTTGCTACATTCATAAACACCGCGTCTGCTGCTTCATTAATTAGCATTACCAAAATGCGATTCAGTATTACGGCGCCAAGGGTGTCATTTTTTTCAGGATCAGTATTTTCTGCTCCTTCACGGTAATCATAAAAACCGATACCTGACTTTTTACCCAGCCGCCCGGCCTCAATCAGCCGTTTCTGAGCGAAAGATGGTTTGAATCGCGGATCGAAGTAAAATGCCTCAAATACCGATTCGGTAACCGCATAATTAACATCGTGGCCGATGAGATCCATCAATTCAAACGGGCCCATTTTAAATCCGCCGAGCTCTTTCATGGCCCAGTCGATGGTTGTGTGATCGGCAATACCTTCTTCATAAATACGCAGCGCTTCACCATAAAAAGGGCGGGCAACACGATTTACAATAAACCCAGGAGTATCTTTAGCTAAAACGGTTATTTTATTCCAGGAGTCAATAAGGCTCCGTGCCTGTTTTACAGTTTCAGGATCTGTTGAGATTCCGGGGATGATTTCCACCAGCTTCATTAACGGGGCGGGATTGAAAAAGTGGATTCCAAGAAATCGTCCGGTAGTTTTCAGGGCGGATGATAAAGAAGCTATCGAAAGGGAAGAGGTGTTCGTGGCTATGATACAATTTTTGCCAACTATAGCTTCAATGCGGGCTATTTGATCTTTTTTTGTCCTGGTTACTTCAACAATGGCTTCAAATACGATATCGCAATCAGTAAAATCTTTCATATGATCGACAAAATGGATTCGGGATAATATGCCATCAACTTCATCGGAACTCATTCTTTCTTTTTTAACCTGCCGGTCCAGAATGTTCTCAAGGCCGTCTTTCGATTTTTTTAGCTGATCGGGGTAAGCATCAAACAAAAAAACAGGGTGGCCAAATGTGGCTGCAATTTGTGCAATTCCGGTACCCATGGTTCCGGCGCCCACAACTCCGATCTTTGAATTCTTACTTAAACTCATAAAAAAATGTTTTGGCAGATTAATCTTTCACGAAAAATAAACAAACAACGATCAAAACCAATATTCAGGAAAATATGTGATGCCCGGATGACAATTTAATTTTGATATTATTCGTTCAAATGATATCATAATGATATCACCGAAAATAACGAGAATAATTATGCCAGATGTATTAATCAGAAATATTGATAAGGAGGTTCTTGACAGGCTCAAAGCCAGGGCAAAGCACAACAACCGTTCGCTGCAGGAGGAGTTGAAAGAGATTCTTGAAGTGTGCTCCGGAGCAAGAAAGGAAATGGCCATGGAGAGAATTAAAAAAATTCAGGATAAGTATAAAAAGAAGGAAATACTGTTCCCTGATAGTGCTGAAGAGCTTAGCAAAGAACGGGAGCGTTAGTGAACGTTGTTGATACATCGGTAGTTACAAAATGGTTCTTGAGAGAGAAAAATTCAGAAGAAGCAATTTTGTTGCTTGAACGAGAGCAAGAGTTTATTGCTCCGGATTATTTACGAATTGAGTTTCATTCAAATATCAGTAAAAAAGTCAGAGCCGGATTTATCACAAATGAAGAATCAAGAGAAATTTTAGACATTTTTGAAATAATTGATTTATGGTTTGAACCCTACAAGGACCTCGAATCATTAGCTTTTGAAATTTCAACCAAATATCCGGTTACTTTTTACGATGCAATATTTATTGCATTGGCATTTAACACCAGGGCAATTCTCTATACATTCGATGAAAAACTGAAAAAAAGTACTGCAAACACAGAATTTGATAAACTGATATCAATTCCGGTTTAAATCATTTTCCCTTAAAATCAGGGTTTCTCTTCTCCAGAAAGCTTTTCACTCCCTCTTTGTAATCATCAGTTTTACCGGCTTCGCCCTGCATGGTTGCCTCCAGTGTAAGCTGCTGTTCAAGGTCATTTTCAAAGGTTTGATTGATCGCCTGTTTGAAAAGCCCAATCCCTTTAGTCGGCATGGAAGCGAGCTTTTCAGCGATTTGGGAAACTTCTTCTTCGAGTTGATCGTGTTCTACCGATTTGTAAATCAGCCCAAGTTGCACGGCCTCTTCAGCCGGTAATTTTTCATCCAAAAGATAGAGTGCATTTGTTTTGGCTAAGCCGGCAATTCTCGGCAAAAACCAGGTGCCGCCGCTGTCGGGTATCAAACCAATTCTACTGAATGCCTGTACAAAAACAGCTTTTTTTGAAGCGATCACAATATCACAGCTAAAAGCAATATTAGCTCCTGCTCCGGCAGTGGTACCCTGCACGGCACAAACCACAGGCTTTTTTAAATTCCGGATTCCTCTGATGATGGGATTGTAACTGGTTCGGACGGTATCGGCGAGATTGTAGTGCTTGTCTTTTCCGCGCTCTGCCACTTCGGGCAAATCCTGGCCTGCGCAAAAAGCTTTACCCCCGGCTTTTAAAACAACGCAGCGAATATCATCTGATGTTGCTTTTTCGAGGGCTTGTTGAAGTTCAATGGCCATCTGTTCTGTAAAGCTGTTGTACTTTTCCGGCCGGTTTAGGGTAATTGTGAATATTTGATTGTCAAGTGTTGTTATTATGAGAGACATATTTCGACCTGGTTGATTTCAAAATTTTTAGGAAAAATGACTTTTTTATGAATGCTGTTCCAACAGGTGCCTTTAGTATGGGTAATTCTGAATTCGATAAAATTCTTCCGCCAGCTGGCTGAGAGATTTAGAGCCCGCCTGTGCCGAGGCTTCGGAGGACAATGGGTGTTCAAAGTACGTGCAATAGCTAAGTATCAACACCCCCCTTGATAGGGGGGAATTTTCATGCTTCTCTTTTTAATTCTGCCACACAATTTAACATAGTGCCAAAAAATCAAATACATTTAAAGTGCTCAAAAGGCTGATCACAATCGTTACAATAATACTGCGATTTACAAGCTGTCGAACCAAACTCACTTTCCAAAAACGTATCCATTGAGTCGCACCAGGGGCAGGGTACAATTTTTTGTGATCCTTTTAAATTTTTGAGGAAATCATCATTCGCAGAAGTTTTTTCAGGCGGTGCGATACCGTAATCTTTTAATTTCTTTTTGGCGTGATCGGTCATCCAGTCGGTCGTCCAGCTCTCTTTATAGTCGGTTACAACCCTGAAATTTTCAATTCCTTTTTCCTTCAACTTTTTTTGGATTTCCAGTTCAATGGCGTTCATCGCAGGGCATCCAGAATAAGTAGGGGTAATTTTTACGATCACGTTATCATCTTCGAACTCCAAATCGCGCACAATTCCCATCTCTACTACATTTAATACAGGAATTTCAGGATCGATGACTTCTTCAAGCCAGGACCAGATTTTAGATTTTGATATGGTTTGTTTTGTGTTCATATAGTCTTGAGTCATGACTAATCATCTATCATTTCCAGTCTGCATCGGGGTATGAACGACGCAAAAATTGCATTTGTGCCAGCAGGTGCCCCAGATGTTCGGTATGCCGGCCTTGTCTTGATCCAGTGAACATGTACTGATCATCATCCGGCAGCGAGAGTGTTGCTTCTTCAAGTGTTTCTTTTACAAATTCCAGCCAGGGTGCTTTCAGTTCGGAGACATCAACAAAAAGATTCTTTTCAATAGCTGTGTGTTCAGTTTCATCCATGCTGAAGAGTTCGCCGGTATACATCCAGATTTCATCAAAAGCATTTTGAATGCGTTCATGACTCTCTTTTGTTCCGTCACCAAGGCGCAGCACCCACTCGCGGCTGTGGCGAAGATGATATTTAATTTCCTTGAAATGTTTCTGAAGCATTCCGTTAAACTGTTCATTTTCAACAGTTTCTATCAGTTTCTCATACAGAAAATAGCTGTAAACGCTGAACAGAAATTGCCGGGTGATGGTATACGCAAAATCTCCTTTTGGAAGCTCCACCATTGCCACATTTTTAAAATCGATGTCATCACGAAAATAGGCGTAATAATCCTCATCCGGATTCCCCTCAATTACAGCCGCATACCGGTATAGCGCGGCAGCGTGGCCAATCATGTCCAGTGCAACGTTGGCAAGTGCAAGATCCTCTTCAAGTTCAGGGCCGTGCCCCGTCCACTCAGACAACCTGTGCCCGTGGATTAAACGATCATCAGCCAAGCGCAGTAATATCTCAATAATCAATTCCTTATCAGTTTTTGTGTTGGTGATCTTTTTACTCATATGTTTAGTCCTGAGTCCTGAGTCTTGAGTCTTGAGAACTCATATCTCACCACTAAAGACTCACAACTACACATTATTTTCGTTTTTTAACGGCTCTTGGCACGCTGTAAAATTGTGGATGCCTGTAGGCTTTATCATTGGCCGGATCAAAAAATGGGCCCACATCTTCAGGGGTGGAGGCGGTTATCTGATCGGAGGGAACCACCCAGATTGCGATGCCCTCATTTCTCCTTGCATAGGTGTCGCGGGCGTTTTGCAGTGCCATTTCGGCATCCGGGGCGTGCACACTTCCGGCATGTTCAAAAGGTTTTCCGTTGCCGGGCTGATAAAAGACCTCCCAAAGAGGCCACTCCTGGTTTGTCTTCATGATTGAAGCTTTTTTTTTGTGTAAAAGAGTCTTGTATTAGATTTAAGTTTCTGACAAAGATTGAAAAATTCCAAGCACCAAATTCCAAACTGGTCACCTTACCAACGACTTCGGACAGTAATCGAAAATTTGACACTTTCGGGGAATAAAATCATCATTATAATTTTGCATCAAAATTAGGAGTAGGCAGTTTGGAATTTGGTGCTTGGGATTTGGAATTTCCGAATCAGGATGCTTTTCCTTCCCGGTATTTCTTCTTCCTTGCATATTCCATGGCGGCTTCACGCACCCATGCGCCCTCTTCATAAGCTTTTCGCCGCGCTTTCAGCCGTTCCCGGTTCATAGGGCCGTCTCCTTTGATGACACGCCAAAATTCATCCCAGGGAATTTCTCCGTATTCCCAGTGGCCGGTTTCTTCATTGTATTTTAGGTCGGGATCGGGCAGTGTGACTCCGATCTTTCTTGCTTCCATCACAGTGCGATCAACAAAACTTTGCCGAAGTTCATCATTTGTTTTGGTTTTCACTGCCCATGTAATCAGCTCGGCGCTGTTGGGTGATTCTTCATCCGGCGGGCCGAACATCATCAGGGTTGGCCACCACCAGCGGTTCACGGCATCCTGCGCCATTTTTTGCTGTTCAGGCGTACCACCGGCCATTTTTGCCAGCATTTCGTATCCCTGCTTTTTATGAAAACTCTCTTCTTTGCAAATACGGAGGTTGGCACGTGCATAGGGCCCGTAAGACGATTTAGCCAGCATAGTCTGATTGACAATGGCGGCGCCATCCACCAACCAGCCAATCACACAAATATCGGCATAAGTTAGGGTTGGATAGTTGAAAATGCTGGAATACTTGGCTTTTCCGTATAGGTAATCTTCAACCAAATCTTTCCTTTTCACCCCCAGAGTTTCTGTTGCGCTGTAAAGATAAAGTCCGTGTCCTGCCTCATCCTGAACTTTGGCAAGCAGCACCATTTTTCGCTTCAGGGAGGGTGCCCGTGTAATCCAGTTGCCCTCCGGCAGCATTCCCACAATCTCAGAATGGGCATGCTGGCTCATCATCCGGATGAGCTGCTTGCGATACCGCTCAGGCATCCAGTCTTTAGGTTCTATTTTTTCGCCGTTGTCGATTCGTTTTTGAAAAACATCGGATTTTTCCTTCGTATCCATAAAAGCGCTTTTTTGTTATTTTGAACAGGAATATACTGAATTCAGTTCAAAGTGCAGAACCTGATTCTTTGATTTATATTGTGATTGCTTTAACGTTCGTTCTAGTGTCATATTCGATAAAACTGATCAACAAAACAGTAAATTTATGTGGATAAGACGGGGATTAGCGGCAGCAGCAGGCATCAGTGCATTCGTAGTTATTTTTGCCATCATTTATTCTGATAACGGTGAGTATAAAATGGCAGAATCGGAATGGTTTGAGTGGGAAAATGCAGAAGAAGTTGCCACCGGTGACGCATATGTGGGGCCGTGGAGGATGAACGATTCGGAGTTTCATCTCGTAGACGATCCCGCCGTTTCCATAAATGATGAGGGTGTAATTGCTGTGGCCTGGGCCAATCAGGAGAAGCAGAACATTTTTATGCAAATCTACGAACCCAATGGAGTGAAGCGGTTTAACGAACCGGTGAATGTCTCCAATAATCCCGGAATATTTTCCTGGTTGCCGAGAATCATTATTTCGTCTGGCGATCCTGAGCATGTGTATGCTCTCTGGCAGGAGATTGTTTTTTCGGGCGGCTCGCACGGCGGGGAGATTTTCTTTGCAAAATCTACAGATGGAGGAAAAACCTTTGATGAGCCTGTGAATCTTTCAAACACAGAAGCCGGAGCCGGCAAAGGCCGGTTTACTGTGCGCCGATGGTTTAACGGCAGCCTGGATCTTGTTAAATCCAAAAATGGAACGTTATTTGCAACGTGGACGGAGTATGAAGGGGCACTGTGGATCAGCCGGAGTGATGACGGAGGAGAGACGTTTTCTGAACCGATGCACATTGACGGAGGAGATGAGGTGCCGGCACGGGCGCCATCCATTGCCACCTCACCTGAAGGCCGGGTTTACCTGGCATGGTCCGCCGGAGAGGGCCACAATGCTGATATTCGGTATGCTATTTCGGATAACAATGGGAGTGATTTTGGGGAGATCAAGCATATTGAGGGAAACGGCCATGCAGACGCACCCCGGATTGCCGCTGATAAAAACGGCGCGGTTCACCTGGTCTATTCGGAAAGCCCAAGGGGACTCTGGAGCAGCTACCACATTATGTATGCAAGATCCAATGACGGACAAACTTTCAATGAACCGTTTCAAATCTCTTCTGATCATAGCGGGCAGATCCAGAGCTCGGCCTATTCTTCACTGAAGCTGGATGAAAACGGACGCATCTACGTGCTCTGGGAATTATTTCCCGAATTGGGAAGGCGCCCGCACGGCCTTGGCATCACTGTGTCTGATGACGGTGGTGAAACATTTTATTCACCCGAAGTAGTTTCCGGCAGTGTTGATTCTGGTCTCGGATTTAACGGGAGCCAGCAGGGGCTCTTGATGAATAAGCTTGATGTAAACCGCCACGGAAACATCGCAGTAGTAAACAGCACATTCAACCGGGATGTCTCCAGCCACATATGGCTGTTTAGGGGTACATTTAAGAATTAACAATCCAACTCAGTTTTATACCATAGTCACAAACAGAGTCGTTGGAGATTTGAATAAAAAGTAATAACATTATTATAACTCGATAATCAAAATAAATACTCAGGTCATGGAAGCAAAAATTCGACAAATCGGCAATAGTTTGGGAGTGATACTGCCCAAGCAAATCATCGATGAACTCCATCTGAAAACCGGCGATAAAGTAAGTATTGAGCGAAAGGGTGGAAATCTGGAACTGCGGCCCGTTGATCCGGAATTTGAAGAGTGGGCAGAAGCCTACAAACAGATAAATAAAGATTATAAAGATGTACTGAAAGCCCTGGCTGAATGATCAAATTTCTGAACAAAGAAGTTGTTTTGACTTTTCATGAAGATCAATTGGAAAGATATGGTGGGAAGCAAGGAGTCCGGGACAATGAGTTGCTTGAATCTGCATTAGCTCAACCCCAAGCAAGTTTTGGGGGAGAGTATGTTCATAAAGATCTTTTCCACATGGCGGCTGCTTATGGATTTCATCTGTGCCAAAATCACCCATTTTATGATGGAAACAAACGCACTGCATTAATTGCCATGTATACATTTCTATATGTGAACGGATATCAGATAAAAGCTGACAAGAAGAGCCTGTTTGCAATTATGATGGATTTGGCAAGCGGAAAAGTAAAAAAAGAAGAACTTGCCGAATATTTAAAAAATCATTCAGAAAAAAGATCCGGTTAGCAAGATTGATGATTGGCTGAATTATGGTTTGGTAACATCTTTAGCCTTTTGGACCCATCCCCCGGCCCCTTCCCTATCCCGACTGAACTGCGTCGGGACAAGGAAGGGGTGACTTTTTGCGAATATATTTCCAATAAAAAAATTAAGTCCCTCCTTGCGAGGTGCTTTTCCTCGGAGGGAGGGATTTAGGGAGGGTCTTGCATTATTCCGCAAGTTTATCCAGGGATTTACGGTGTTTTTTACTGATCTCCCGATAGGCAGATTGGACGTCTACTTTCTTAATCAACAATCCTTCTTCGTGTGGGACAATCTCAACACTGTCATCCTCTTCAACTTTAAGAAGTTTCAATAGAGGCTTTTCAAGAAGAATGCCACGGCTGTTTCCGATTTTCTGAAGTTTCTTAATCATTGTGAATGGAATTATGTTCTTACTCTGTTATTACATTGATAATACGAAAATGAGATAGAAAAAGTATAGCAATAATTGAAATTGTGAATGGTAGGTGACAGTATGGAGTTTAATGCGATTGGTTTTTTAACACCGGATAGATGTCAAGCAGCTCTACAATTGTTTTTTGACCTATTCAAAATTTTTACTCTTGACAAAATCACTTCTTTTAAATAGCGTTGTTCTGTTATTCCAATAAATCATCGCAGGAGGCTATATGATGAATGAATCACGATTGGACCTGAATCTTTTCACGAAAGTCCAGGACGATTTTGAGAAACGGCAGTATATAATTCTTGCTGAACTCAAAAAGATTTCCACCGAGTTTCAATATTACAAGATCTATCCGCACCTCAGTCATCTTGTAAAAATCCACAGAACGCTGAACGAGATAATCTCACGCCTGTCTGATTTGCGAAATAAATTTCCAAAGCGAATCGGGAAAATAGACTGGGTGAACCGGCGCATTGAGCACGAAGTTGTTTTTGTGGACGGCACCGACCTATCTGCTGTGGAAAAACTGATTACCTGGGCGCTGCCCAAGATTGAAATTGTCATCAAAGAGGGAATCGCGATTCATGAATATGTGGAAGATGAACTCGCGATAGAGCATGTGGGAATATTACCCAGTTACCGGGATGAGGGGTATTTCTTTGTGCCGGATAACAGCGTTCAAAAACTTAACCTGTTCCGTTTCGAAGTTTCAATCTTTGCAAGTTCTGAAGACGAGTACCGTTCACTGAAAACCCGCTTTTTAAAAGCACTGCAGCAGGGTAAGGCCCGGCTATCTCCGGGTTCCATCAAAATGGATCTGATTCGTGAAGTAAAGGAGCTGCCAAATCCCGCTACATACACGTTCGAAACCAAACTCGATTTTCCGTTTCATGAAACCATCCTGCCCGTTGCAAAACGAAAGTTGATGTGGGCGATTTCTCAGTAGACGGTTGATTTTGTCTTGAAGTAATTTTGAGGATATGCTAAAGCTGGTTCACAACTCTGCCAGGAACCGAAAAGCACGGCACTCTGGCAGGTTGTTTAGGTCAATCCTAAAAACACAGACACCAGAGGTACAGTAGACGGTCAGAAATAGAAAAGCCCCTAACCCGATGTGTCGGGTTTTCGAAATTCACTCAACTTGTCCCGACGCAGTTCAGTCGGGAGAGAGAGGGGTTGGGGAGGGTCAAAAAAGACAGATGCTTTAGCCTTCAAACAATAACGCCACAAGTTCCAATGGCACAAGCGGGGACGCTAGCTTCAGGAAGTGACTCTGGCAGGTTGCAGGTTAATAATTTAATAACAAATCCAGCTTTTCCTTCAGCCTGGAATTGGCCAGGTACCCTGCTTCAAGTTTTTTGTTGAATGGGATAGGCGTGTGGATGGATGAACACCGGATAACAGGAGCATCCAGGTATTCAAAGGCCTTTTCGGTGATTCCCGCTGAAATTTCACTCATCGGGCCAAGTACTTCTGAGGGCTCTTCAAGCAAAAGTACACGGCCGGTTTTTTGCACACTTCGGGTGATGGAATCCCAGTCGATGGGGGCCAGTGTGCGAAGGTCAACTATTTCAATATCAATGCCCCGGGCTGTGTATTCTTCAACAATTTCAAGTGCCCAGTGAACGCCCATTCCGTAAGTAATGATGGAAGCATCGGAGCCACTTTTTACAACAGCGGCCGACTCAATATCCACAATCTGGCAGGTATCTTTGGTGACGGATTTGATGCTGCGGTAAAGTTTTTTATGCTCAAAAAAGAGAACTGGGTTGGGGTCGTGGAATGCGGTGTAAAGCATATTCTGGGCATCTTCCACATTCGATGGCACCAAAACCCGGAGGCCCGGAAACTGCATGAACCAGCCTTCGGGGCTTTGCGAATGAAAAGGCCCCCCGCCCACACCTGCTCCGTGCGGTGCCCGAATGGTGATGTTCATATCCGGCATCCAGCGGTAGCCTCCCTTGGACAGGTTATTCACAATTTGATTAAATCCGCAGGAGATAAAATCAGCAAATTGCACTTCAAGCACCGGTTTTAAACCTTCCAGTGCCAAGCCAATTCCAGAACCGATCAATCCGGACTCAATAATCGGAGTATTCCGAATCCGGTCTTTCCCGTATCGTTCAACAAACCCTTCCGATACTTTAAACACACCACCGTATTCAGCAATATCCTGTCCCAGCAACAAATACCGGTCATCCTCATCAAATGCCTGTTTATGGGCAAGTTGTATGGCATCAATCATTCTTTTTTCCGATTCTGGCCAATTCTGTCCATTACTGCCGGGTTTTGGCTGCGGCTTTAACCCGGCCAGTTGTCGTTCGGTTTTTTCATCAAATTCTGGTTCATCTGCGTTTAGTGCACGTTGCAGTTCATCTTCAAACGAAGATCTGAGCTCTTCTTTGATTTCTTCAAGTTCATCCTCTCCCGAAAAAATGCCGTTTTCGAGAAGCCACATTTCAAACCGATGGATCGGGTCTTTCGATTCCCATCTTTCCATTTCTTCGTCTGGTACATAGAAAGTACCGGATGCTTCTTCGTGCCCGCGCATTCTGAATGTTTTGGCTTCAATCAAAACCGGATTTCCCTGCAGTGCCATTTTTCTGGCTTTGGTTACGGCCTCCTCAACTTCAAAAAAATTATTCCCGTCAATCAACATCCCCTCAATACCGTATCCGGGGGCACGATCAACCAGGTTTTCACAGGCATACTGTTCGCTGACCGGCGTTGACAGCCCATACCCGTTATTTTCGATGATAAATACCACAGGCAGTTTCCAGACTCCGGCAAGATTCAACGCTTCGTGGAAATCACCTTCGCTGGTGGCTCCGTCGCCGCAGAAACTCACAACAATCTGCTCTTTGTTTTTGAGTTTCAGAGCAAGGGCAATTCCGTCCGCCACCGGCATACTGGAAGCGAGGTGAGAAATCATTCCTACAATCTTATAGTGCAGGTTTCCAAAGTGGAACGTGCGGTCGCGGCCACTGGTAAAGCCATCTTTACGCCCGAATAACTGGCAGAACAATTCATACAAAGGAACATTGCGAGTTGTAAAAACGCCCAGGTTTCTGTGAAGCGGAAGAATGTAGTCGTTTTTATCAACACTTAGGGGAACTCCCACCGAAATGGCTTCCTGGCCAATGCCCGAGAACCATTTATTGATCCTGTTTTGGCGCAGCAAGTAGAGCATCCGGTTCTCGATCAGGCGGGGTAGTAATAGATTTTTGTAAATACGAATTGCTGTAGTGTCAGAAACTTTTTTTGATGAAACTATCATTAATTAATTTATTTCTGTGTAATTTATCTGTCTTTCTAAGAATTGATTTCAATGATTGGAAAAGAAAAATTGTTGCAACTACTATGGACAGCAAAAAACATCAATTTGTCAATATTTATTTGGCGATATCATCATTTTTTTAAACAATTAGGAAATTTTATAGATGGAAGCTCTTGGCAGACAAATTCTTGTGGAATATTACGACTGTGATCAATCTAAACTAAATGATGTAAGTTATATTGAAACGGCTCTTATTCAAGCTGCAAAATCATCGAAAGCAACGCTTGTATCGCACAATTTCCACAAATTCAGCCCATATGGTGTCAGTGGAGTTATCGTAATTGCTGAATCTCATATTGCCATTCATACCTGGCCGGAATATAACTATGCTGCTGTTGATATCTTCACTTGCGGAGATACGATTGACCCCTGGATAATCCAGGAAGAACTGAAAGAGAGTTTCGATTCGAAAAACGTATCAAGTATGGAGATGAAACGGGGCATGTTTAAAGTTCCGAAAGGCCAAAAGCTGCTCTTCAAACCAAATCAGGAATATCAGGCCAATTAACCCCGGAAGTCATTGATTTTTTTATGGTAAAAACACCAAATATTTATACCCTTGTGAAAGGTGCGGCCGAGGGGCGTACCCGCCTGAATGCATTTGATAAAGCTCTGCTCGAAGCCGGTGTGGGTGATACCAACCTGATGCGGATGAGCAGTATTTTGCCGCCTGCAGCCGAACAGGTGCCTGTCCATAAAGTTCAGTTTCCAAAAGGGGGACTTGTGCCGCTCGCCTATGCCTCTATCGACGATACCACGCCAGGCCGAATGATCTCTGCCGCCATTGCAGTGGGAATTCCTGAAGATGATACCCAACCGGGCGTAATTATGGAGTTTGAAGATTATGCACCGCTCAAAACGGTAGAAGATATTGTCCGCCAAATGGTTGTTGATGCGTTCGAATACAGAAAACGAAAATTGAAAGAGATCAAAAGCATAGGAGTTGAACACAAAGTGGAACGCTGCGGAGCTGTATTTGCAGGTGCGGTTTTGTGGTATAAATAGTCGTGAGTCTTGAGATTTTGACTGTCGTCTGATGGTTGCTTTTTCCGTCTGACGACTAAAGGTTCACTAATCGAATTAATTTGTTGCTCTACAACTGTCATACCACAAACTGCCTGTACTGAGCCTGCCTGTTTATAGGCTTTAGCAGACAGGCGGAGTCGAAGTATTCGTTTGTGCTCCAATAAGCCCGCAATTTTTACTGAAAAAACTCTCATAAAAATCATAGCGCAAACGTCTCGTTTGTGCTACCATAAAAAGATACTCTTATTTATTTTCGAAATAACTAATATTTATTGATTTAATCTCCCTAAAAATGCCCCTTCAATACAACGAATTCTACAACGAACAAACCGGCCTCACCGTTGGCCTGAAAAAAAAGCTTTTCTCAAAAAAATCCGAATATCAGCTTGTGGAGGTTTTTGAAACCGACACCTGGGGTAACCTGATGACGATTGACGGAATGGTGATGCTCAGCGAACGGGATGAATTTGTATATCATGAAATGCTGAGCCATGTGGCCATGTTCACGCATCCCGAACCCAAACGAGTGCTGATTATCGGCGGGGGTGATGGCGGAACAGCCCGTGAAGTGCTGAAGCATCCCTCAGTTGAACAGGTGGATATGGTTGAAATTGATGAAACCGTGGTTGAAGCCTCTAAACTCCATTTTCCAGGGGTGGGGGATTTTGATAATCCAAAATTGAATGTGAAGTTTGAAGATGGAATCGAATTTGTAAAAAACACGGCTGCTTCTTACGATGTCATCATCATAGACGGTTCAGACCCGATTGGCCCGGCAGTGGGGCTTTTTGAAAGGGATTTTTTAAAAACATGCTTCGATGCTTTAGCAGATAATGGAGTGCTGACATCTCAAACCGAAAGCCCGTGGGTGGAATCGTATCATCCAAGTATGAAAAAAGTTTTTACTTCGCTGGGAGATCTGTTTCCGATTACAAAAATGTATTTAAGTTACATTCCGCTATACCCTGCCGGGATGTGGTCGATGGCATGTGCCACCAAGAAGGAATCTCCTCTCAGTGATGAAGTCTTGAAACGGGCTTCATCAAACACATATCTTCTAAACTCTCTGGACTATTACAATCCGGAAGTCCACAGAGGTGCATTTGCCCTTCCTAACTTTGTGAAGCGGATTATTGAGGATTAAACGGGTTTTCAATCATACAATTTATGGCACAAGCGGACGCTTGCGCCAGGTCAAAAAAGCCACAACCTCCGGGCGTACGAAGCGCAGCGGAGTTCCCCGTAGCGTTGTGATGAATAATCATTGAATCAGTCCAGTGTTTTGTTGCGAAGTGCATTTCCTCGGAGGATGGGGTTGGGGAGGGTCAAAAAAGCATCCATAAGCTAATGTCAAATTTGTGAGTTATATTTAAAGATTGGAATCGTTCAATTAATCATATCAAACGGCTTAATGGAAAACAGGGAAAAAGGACAAAATCCGATTACGGGTAAAAAAGATACCGGCGGTTTTTGGCTGGTGATGAAATGGACCGGGGTATTAATGATTGTTTTTATGATTTTCGGGTTTATGCTGCGCTTTATCAGCCCGGTTGAACTGCATCTCGATGAAGATGAATATATCAAACGCGTTTTCACAGAATTTGACAGTGATGTGTGGAACACACCGGATACCGATGCACGGCTGATCGGAAGTTTTGATGGCGGCACCATTCTGTATGTGATTGCCGAAGACAGTCAGCGGGTTTTGGTGAGGCCGTTTGCCATTTCTGTACTGGATAGTGTCTGGATTGATGATACCAGTATCATTGAATACGATCCCGATCGGTACAGAGAATGGATTCAGAAACAAGAACGTCGGCGATTTGATCCGGATTGATTATTTATACTCTGAATTCGATTTATATTTGTGAAATAAGAGGTTGAGGTTGTTCAAAATAGGGTGCTCAAAAGATTGTTCATTATTGATACCGTCATGCCGGACCCTGATCCGGCATCTCCTGTTCTTATCAAAATGAGGAGATCCCGCATCAGGTGCGGGATGACGTTCTATTTTTTTGGACAGCCTCAGTTTTGTGTATCACTTTAGAAGTTTTTATCGAACTCAAGTTTACAGGTATTTTTGATGACTAACTCACAACCCCAAATTGAGATTATGAACAAACCTATAAAATCATTTTCGATTATACTTTTGATTTCTGTGTTGTTGTTGGGATGCGAATCACCCGACCTTCAAATAGAACCCGATTTTGATCGATTCGGCCTGGAAGAAATTACCATCGATGAGCTGAAGCAGGGATATCAAAACGGAGAATTTACGGTGTACGAGGTTGTGTCGGCCTATCTCGACAGAATCAGGGAATTGGATCAAAGCGGGCCGGAGATTAATTCTGTCCTGACGATTAATGAAAACGCACTGCAAATTGCAGAAGAGCTGGATGAAGAACTGCAATCAGGCAATTTGCGGGGAGTGCTGCACGGCGTGCCGGTTCTGCTGAAGGATAATATCGACACAGCAGATATGCCCACAACGGCCGGGTCGCGGTTTATGGAAGAATCTGTTCCTCCGAAAGACGCTTTTATTGTGAAAAGATTGAGAGAGGAGGGAGCCATTATACTTGGCAAAACCAATTTGAGCGAATGGGCGAACTTTCACAGTAGTTTTTCTTCAAGCGGGTGGAGCGGACTGGGCGGTCAGGTAAAGAACCCGTATGAATTGAGCCGAAATCCATGCGGATCAAGTTCAGGCTCGGGAACTGCTGCATCAGCCAATCTTGCAACGGTGACGTTGGGCACCGAAACCAATGGATCCATCGTCTGTCCCTCAAATGCCACCGGAATTGTTGGAATTAAACCCACTGTTGGTTTGTGGAGCCGAACTGGAATAATCCCCATTTCGTACACCACAGATAGTGCCGGACCGATGACACGAACCGTACGCGATGCCGCCATATTGCTTGGAGCGCTTGCAGCCCTTGATGAAGAGGATGAGATGACCTGGCCTGCTGATGAACACTTCCATGCCGATTACACTCAATTTTTGAATGAAGACGGCTTGCAGGGAAAACGAATCGGGTTTTACACAAGTCCGCTTGGCAACCATTTCAGGGTGGATACACTAATGGCAGAAACCGTTCGCAGGTTTGAGGAATTGGGAGCAGAAATCATCGAAATTGACCAGATCTCCCGGGAAAATATTGGCGGAGATGCCTTCCAGGTGCTGCTGTTTGAATTTAAAGACGGGCTGAACAGGTATTTTGAACGCCTCGGTGAAAATTCCCCCATCCGGGATATTGAGGAATTGGTTGAATTGACCCGGAACAGTCCAGAAGAGATAGAAAAGTTTGACCGAAACCTGATCTTAACGTCCGCCGAAATGGATGGTCTGGATTCGGAAGATTACCTGGCGGCACTCGACAATATGCTCACACACAGCCGTGAAGAAGGCATTGACCGGGTGATGGACGAACACAATCTGGATGCCATCATCTCGCCAACCGGCTCACCTGCCTGGAAAACGGATTTGGTACTGGGAGATAATTTTAAGCTGTCGTCCAGCTCACCCTCAGCCCGGGCCGGCTATCCGATTATTTCACTGCCCATGGGAACCATTGACGGACTGCCGGTCGGCCTCTCCATATTCGGCAGGGCATGGAGCGAACCGGTTCTGCTGGAAATTGCCTATGCATTTGAGCAGAGTGGGCAGCACCGAAGAGTTCCTCAATTTTTGGAGTAAAATCAAAAACTGAAAAGCCGTAAAACATTTAAAATTTACAATCACTGGGTAAATTACATTTTAACCTGAAATCTGAATCTTAGTATTTGATTTTTAACAAGGGGATCTTGATTATGAAAGTTATAGCTCTGTTTTTTCCACTCTTTTTGCTTCTTGGAAATGTTGACCAACAAGAAGCAAGCGGTGATCATCATGTACTCATCATCAGCATCGATGGTTTTCCTACTGACTTGCTCTGGGATCAGAAAGCACCGGTTCCGAATATCCGATCGCTGGCGGAAGCAGGCATTTGGGCAAATGGTTTACAGCCCTCCAATCCGTCGTTGACCTGGGCCAATCACACATCGATCGTTACAGGTGTGCACCCGGAAAAGCATCATCTGCTCTATAATGCCCAATTGCGGCGAACTGATGGCGGCCTGCCGGTAACATTGCAGGCATCCCGCGACAAAGACGACCTGGTTGCCGTGCCCACACTCTATGATGTTGCATTTGAAGCCGGCCTCACAACAGCAGAAATAAACTGGCCTGCCACCCGGAATGCCGGAACACTGCACGACAGCTTTCCGGATGTGCCCAACAGCGTGGGGAATATGACGCTGGACTTGCAGTGGGATCTTTATGAGGCAGGTATTCTGGATGATATGACAAACTTTGCCCTGTGGAACCAGAGCAGTGCGGGCAGAGACAAAATCTGGATGAGGTCAGCCAATTATATCATAGAAAACCGCATGCCGGATTTGCTGCTTCTGCACCTGCTGAATGTTGACAGCACGCACCATCGCAACGGCATAAACAGCGAACAGGGATTTACAGCTCTTGCACTGGCCGACTATCACGTGGGAGAGGTACTCCGGGCTCTTGAGCGGGCCGGAAAACGGGAAACCACCAACATTTTTGTTGTCTCCGATCACGGTTTTACAAGCACTGCCAGAACCATTCTCCCAAATAATATACTGCGGGATGCCGGCCTGCTTGAAGTTGATGAATCGAACCGTATCACCGGGGGATTGGCACAGGCAGTGACAAACGGCGGTTTTGCAATGGTCTACCTGGATGATCCGGACGATGAAGATACGGCTCAAAAAGTTGTGGATCTCTTTACGGACTTTGAGGGAATTTACAAGGTTCTCGGCCCCGAAGATTACAAGCAATTCGGGCTGCCTCACCCTTCGGAATCGGATCAGGTGGGGGATATTTTGCTTTCAACCGTGCCCGGGTACGGATTCATCAGTTTTGTGCAGGGAGATGAATACATCGTAGAAAGTGCCCGACACGGATTCAGCGTAGGGCATCACGGGTTTTTAACCGACTTTGATGAAATGCAGGCCGTCTTTGTGGCATCAGGCCCCGATATTAAAAATGGGGGACATCTTGACGAGGTGATCGACATCCGCTCGATAGCCCCAACGGCTGCTTATCTGCTTGGCCTTGAAATGCCCACTGCCGATGGAGAAATTTTGTTTGACCTGCTCGATGAGAGATTTTTGGAAGCCGCTAAATAATGTTATACTCCGCATCCTACTCAGTCGTTTTTACAAGTGATGGAGATTAACTACATTACGATATGTCAGAAAAAGAACTCATAAAAAAGATCAGGAAACTTCCTTCCGAAGCCCAACAAGAAGCGGCGGACTTTGTCGAATTTCTTTCCCAAAAGTATATACGAAAACCCGAGAAAACCGATACAATTAAGAAAAAGTCCATTCTCGATAATTCATTCAGAGGGATTTGGAAAGACCGTGTTGATCTTCAGGACAGCACAAAGTGGGTGCGTGAGCTGCGTAAAAGCCGTTGGGTAAACTGAAATAAGCCATGGCTCAGCCAGTAGTTATTGATACAGATATTTTAATCGATTTCGGCCGTGACAGAAAGGACGCTGTTCAGACTATGGAACTTCTTGAAAAGAACTATCAGTTAACAACAAGTGTCATTACAGCAATGGAGCTTTATTCAGGCTGCAGAAGTAAGCGGGATATAAAGAAAGTGGAAGAACTGATTGCCGATTTGCATATCCAGTTAGTTTCGAAATCAATTTCAGAACGGGCTTTTGAGTTGATGAAGAAATTCAGATCAAGCCATGGGGTTGAGATAAATGATATGCTGATTGTTGCAACTGCTATTGAAACCGAAGCAAAAATGATCAGCAAGAATCAAAAGCATTATCAGTTTTTACCTGACCTGGATCTGCTTCAATATCCGTTAGGCGGAGCATAACCAGCGGAAATCGTTATTCAGCTTACTCAAAAATTCTTGATCCGCCGCTTAACCGCCAAACCGTTTATCGCCATGCCGGGCTCACTATTCTGTTGAATGTTTTTGGAAACGGCAGAATTGTGTGATATAAATCCCAAAAAGTCGTTAGACCTTTTTTGCCCTCCGGGGTTAACCCCGACAACTCATTCGTATGTATATGTTTAGCGCGTGTAAAGTGACCTTGAAGCGTCTGTAGCGTAGCGGAAGTCCTTCAAGCGTCACTTCAGTCGTTACAAACGAACGCTCAAGAACCCCGACGGCTGTCTGGGACGCTTGCCCCAACGTGCCTTGGGCAAAGGTTCTTTTCTATAACAAAAGCTCAGTTATTTCTCTCCAAAAAGTGCGTGTTGCCTTCAACCCTCATCAGCGTATTTGCCCGGGTGATGTACTGATGGCCAAACCGGTTTTTGATTTCATCCACAGCCCGGCACCGGGCCGCATGTTCGGCCTCATCGCTGAAAAACAGGTTCATCTGGTTGGTTTTGTCAATCTGATGGGTGCCGATCACCAGGTTTCGGATTTCCATATTGCTGGCGGCAGCATTTTTGATGGCCGGCATCACTTTTTCCATGCAGGCCGAAAAAACATAATCGTCAATGTTGGTATGGGCTTGGGTGACGAACCGGAAGCCCACGGAGGGCAGCTCCTGTTTGTTAAAACCAATCACCCCGGAATAGCTGTTTGCCCGGATATTGTAAGACCGCATCCGGTAGCAGAGATGCTGAATGGCAACGGCAAACTCACCCCGGATACGCACCACATCACACGAGCCCTCCGAAAAAGTGTGGCCGTAGCTTACGCCGTGTTTGGGCTTGTAAGCGGCAGAAATTTCATCCATCACACGCCCCTGGTCGTTGCCGGTAATGGTTTGATAGAGCATTCGCCCGAAATTGGCGCCGAACAGCCGGATAAACGTCTGTACATTTCCGCGTTCGGCCACATCCCCGATGGTTTTGTAGCCCTCGGCCAGAATGTGTTCGTGCCTTCGCCTGCCCACTCCCCACACTTTATTCAACGGCAGGGGATAAATCTGTGTTTTTTCGTCTTCTTCATTCAGAATCAGGGTGATACCCCTGGGTTTATTCAAGCTGCTGCACAGTTTGGAATAGGTTTTGGAGCGGCCTATCCCGATTGCGCCCACCAGCCCGGTTACATCAAAAATGGCATCCTGCAAACGCCGGGCAAAGTCACGGATTTCCCCGCGTGAAGCTTCGTTCATAAATGTGAGTTCCATGAAATACTCATCCATCGAATACCTCTCCACAACCGGCGCGAACGATTTCATGACCGAGTGCACCTGCTCGGAAATGGCTGTGTAGGCGCCGTAATCCACCTGGAGCATGCACACGTACGGGCAGAGCTGCCACGCTTCCAGTGCGCTCATGCCGGTTTTGATGCCGAATTTTCTCGCCTCGTACGATGCCGTTGCAACAATTCCCTTAACCGTTCCATTTTCTTTTCTCCAGCCCCCGATGATGAG
>SL_3KL_010_SEDDRAFT_10000050_pt1 | contig 65468 bp, 62 predicted proteins | sample SodLakKL_010_SED_2_FD_10381 | JGI IMG/M metagenome (IMG submission 10381)
CCCCGTCCCCTTAATTCCTCCCTTAATTCCTTCTTAATTCCTTAATTCCGGTGCAAATTAAAACCCGCCTTATTCCCTTCATTATAGGGATTCCGGCGGGTATTAAAACGACGCTAAAAATATAATATTATTAATTTTATTGATGGTGAGTTCTTACGTCAAGTCTAAAGCTTATTAAAGCAGTCCGGCATTCTTCAAAATTGCTTTTAAGCTTTCCTGCTGTTCAACGGTCATTTCAATTAGAGGGAGTCGAACAGGCCCCACATTTTTACCCAACAGGTTTAAAGATGTCTTCACCGGAATTGGGTTAGTACTGATAAACATACCTTTAAATATCGGCATTAATTGACTATGTAATGCTGCCGCCTGCCCTACATTACCACTGGCGAAAGCATCTATCATATCCTTGATTTTCTCTCCGATAATATGGCCGGCAACGCTTACCACGCCATACCCCCCTATAGACATCATGGGTAAAGTCATACTGTCATCCCCGCTGTAAACAGAAAAGCCCTCCGGGGTTTCATTTATAATCTGGCTGATTTGCTCCAGGTCACCGCTGGCTTCTTTGATGGCAAAAACATTGTCCATTTGAGCCAGCCTGATGGTAATTTGTGCTGAGAGATTTACACTGGTCCTACCGGGAACATTGTAGAGCATCACCGGTAGGCCTGTGGATTCAGCTATCTTCTTAAAATGTAAATAAAGGCCTTCTTGAGGAGGTTTATTATAATAAGGGACTACCAACATTACTCCATCTACCCCCGCAGCCTCTGCCCTTCGGGTAATTTCAATGGACTGCTCCGTAGAATTGGATCCGGACCCGGCAATTACACTGGCCTTTCCTTTCACCGCCTGAACGACAGTTTGAAAAAGTTTTTCTTTTTCCTCCACGGACAATGTAGGTGATTCTCCTGTGGTTCCTGCTACTACGATAGACTGGGAACCATTAGCGGCCAAATGCTCAGCCAGTTCTTCAGCCCTCTGGTAATCCACTTCCATTTGGTCATTAAAAGGAGTAACCATAGCTGTTATTAACCTACCAAACTTATTGTTCAATTTACCTCACCTCCTTTTCCCAAGATAAGTTCATTATGTTTTTAAAATTGTTTTAATTATAGCAAAAGAGTAGACTTATTAAAAGCTTACTTTTTTATTCTACCGCTTGATACTCAATTAAAACCGGTTGAATCTGTCTGCCCTCCAAAGCTTTTTGAATCGTCTTTATAATAAGATCCACTCTGGCTACTAGTGAATTCTCTTTTTTTATAGGATTATCCTGCCCAAAAGGAACCAAAAAAATATTTTTCGCATTAATTAGAATGCCAATGTTTTTTGCATTTAACCCCAGTCCGTCGTTGGTAGACACAGCGATTACCACCGGTTTACCATTTCTTAACTGAGCTTTAACCGCCATTAAAACTGCAGTATCCGTAATCCCGTTGGCCAGTTTCGCCAGAGTATTGCCGGTACAGGGAGCTACAACCATCACATCTAAAAAACTTTTGGGTCCTACAGGCTCAGCCCCGACGATATTATCTACCGGTTCTCTACCGGTAATTTCCGAGATTTTCTTCTTCCAATCTTCTGCTTTCCCAAAACGGGTATCATGATGCTTTACGGAAGGAGTTATAATGGGATATAATTCCGCCCCCAGGCGGTTCATCTCCTCCAGCACCGGAGCCACTTTTTCAAAGGTGCAGTATGAACCGGTTAAACCAATTCCTATGCTCAGGCCCTTCAATGACATCTATTCCCCTCCCCTCAATAAAGATACTTTTGAATTAACCGCGGGTATATACCCGCCAACATCCTCCCGGCGGTTTTTGGAGCAACCAGCCCCGGAAGGCTTAATGTCAGTATGGCCGTAATTCCTTTTTCCTCGGCGGCCTCAAAATCAACCCCACCAGGTAAAGAAGCAATATCAATAATTACTGTTTCATGTTGAATCATGTCAATCTTTTCTCTGTTTAGAATCATCACCGGTACAGTATTGAAAATAATTTCGAAATTTCTTAATTTTTTATCCAATTCTTTTAAATATAAAGGTTCAAAACCCATTTCCCAGGCCCTGGCCAGAGCTGCTTCATTTCTTGCTGCTACTGTCACTCTGGCTCCCAGGGCATGAAGTGTCCTGGCCAGGGTAATACCGCAGCGGCCAAAACCTATTACCAGGGATTGGCTTCGATGTATAGTTATTGGGGTGTTCTCCATGGCAATCTGGATAGCCCCCTCGGCGGTAGGTATGGAATTTAAAATTGCCACTTCATCCATTTCCCCAACTTCTACCACTGTTACCCCTTTGGCTTCCAACACATCTTTTAAGATCCCTTTGGCCCTGCCGATTAAAAAAAGAACCCCTGTATTGACTTCACCTAAAATATCCTCCGTTAAATATATTTCTTTTTGGGAATGCATTGCATAAAGCTTCCCTTTATAATCTGTTCCGGCTAAAGGGGCAATAATTACCTGGGCAGAACTTACTGCTTCTTTAATTGACATATTTTTAAAGGAATATTTTCCTGAATAATTATCAAAACCCACAGTTCTCACCTGAAAACCCAGTTCTTCCAGTTTCTTCGCCACTTCTATTTCTCTGTCATCGCCTCCCAGTATGGTAACTTTTATATTCATGTATTTACCCTCCTGTAAATCCACGGAAATAGGTTAATATAATAATATGACTCTGACCTGGATTGTGTGAAATTTAGACAAAAAAAAACGCGTTATAAAAACGCGTTTTAAAAATATATTTACTATCCCAGGCAATAATACAAGAGAACCGTCCCCTTGTCTTATTCCTATTTATTTGGAATGGCTCTCTACATCTTTTGCTCCGAACTCTCTCAATATGGACGCTGCGCTATCTACCTTATCCTCACTGGTTTTTATGGCTACCAGAATATCCCCCTGTTTGACTCTTTCTTCATAATGTTTTCCTCTTTCTTCAGGGATTCCAAAATCAATCAGCCCTCCGGCAATCCCTCCGGTTACCGCACCGGTCAAAGCTCCGGCTAATGGGCCTGCAGCGATAATAGGCCCAATCCCTGGTATCAAGAGAGCTCCGGCACCCATTAAAAGCCCTGCAACTCCGCCAATAGCGCCTCCTGTTGCGGTGCCGTCAGATAAATTCTGTTCGCTGTAAGAGAGTTCTTCCCCTCTACCTTCACCGGTCTTTGCTTTTTCATCTTTGGCTACAATGGAAATTTCATTTTCTCTAAATCCTTTTTCCCGTAAAGACCTTACAGCTTCTTCTGCACGGCTGTGTTCTTTCATGACTCCTATTACAGTAGATTCCATAAATATTACCTCCTTTTTTGGTAAATTTTCAACTTTTAGTATTACCGAAACCGCTAATTCTTATACCTGGCCCCTTTCGTTTCTTGCCCTGGCCCTTTGGGGCCGAAGGTCAACAAGCATCATATCCGTGCCAACTTTACGTATAGCCTCCCAGGGTATGGTTATTTCTTCTTTGTTTTGAAATTTTAAAAATCCCTGGAAACCGGGCAGCAGCAGTGCCTTGATGTTCCCGGATTCCGGATCAAAAAGAAGTTCCGCATTTCCCAGTGTCCCCATTCGGGTACCGTCATATAAGTTAATTATTTCTTTTCCCTCCAGCTTGCTTAAATACATTTTTAACCTCCCCAGTAATGTTTTAATTCCACCACATAAGGCTGGATCAGAGTTATAATTATTGAAATTAAAGCCAGCGGCTCTATTTCCATTCCATATATGTTGACCATAGAAGGAATATCTATTTGCAAAAAAGATACCAGCATTAATAAGGCTAAGTATATCCCGCCGGCCACCCCTAACATTTCTGAAAGAGCGCTGGAAACAGGAGATTCTAAGGGATCTGTCGGAAGGTTTTTGAATTTGGAAATTCTTTGGTTTCTGATATTCACTCTTTTTAAGACCGATAACACCAGCATCATCATAAATACGAGAAAATGGAGTAACATATTTATCCCTCCTACCTATTCATATGCATACAAGCTTTTTATAATGAAAAAAATACATCCATCATCGATGTATTTTTTATGCTTCGCTTTCTCTTGGGCATACTTATGCAGTAAAATTTAACCGTCCTCACTGTGGCACGCTGCTGCACTATAGTTTACTGCTGTTCACAATAGTGAGACATGAGGTTATACTCCGCTGTGGCCGAAACCTCCTCCTCCCCTTCGGGTATCGGATAGTTCAGAAACCTTTACTACCTGGGCCCTGGATACCCGGGCCACAATTAACTGAGCGATCCGGTCTCCTCTTCTAATGGTATAAGGTTCCTTCCCTAGATTAATGAGAATTACTTTCACCTCTCCCCGGTAGTCGGAATCGATGGTCCCCGGAGTGTTAAGCAGGGTTATCCCGTGTTTTATAGCCAGGCCGCTTCTGGGCCGTACCTGCCCTTCAAAATTTTCAGGAATTTCTAGTTTCAAACCCGTAGAAACCAGCATGCGTTCCCCGGGTTGAAGAATAATATCCTGTGGGGCAGCAGCTCTTAAATCCATCCCCGCTGAACCGGAACTGGCATAATCGGGCAGTGGTAAATCCTGGGCCTCTCTTAACTTTACAACTTTCAAAAATATTTCTTCCATTTAGGCTTCAGCTCCTGTCATAAACTTAAGGACATTAATTCAACATGAAGGCAATATCTCCTGCATTATATGCTGGCTTTATATAGAAAACTCTTTAAAGTCAATTAATTGCTCCAAATCTGTGCTTCTATTTTTCCCCCGTAGCTGCTGACCTTAATCAGAATAAACTGGTCCGTATTGTTTCTGAATTTAAAATCAAGATGATCAGAAACGGTGGCATCTCTGCCCCTGGGCACATATCCTACAGGTTTACTGTGGGGATAACGTTCCACCACCTCCAGTTCAGATGCTAAAACCGCGTTATAAAGGGTAGAAGAAGATTGACATATTCCGCCTCCCAGGCCCAGGACCACTGACCCTCCAACAATAATGGGGGCATAGTGGTATCCCCGCTCTGCCGTCCGAGGCCCAACGGTTTGATTAAATGAAAATACCTGTCCCGGATGCAGGAGGGTGTTATTGATAGCTTCTCCGGCTACTATAATATTGGTTACCCTGCTGTGTCCGGACCCCATCCACGTAAAATAACTGCCCTTTAAAGTATCAATGGAATGAATTAATTCCGCGGTAATTTCCGGATAAAGCTCTACCACTATAATTGAAAGGCTGGCATTTTCCTCCGCTTCCATGACCTGTTTTACGGTATTTAATACCTCTACTTCTCTGCCAACCACCTCAGGTACCACTTCGCCGTTTTCCCGGTTAATATATGCATTTTCAGGGGTCACCCTTTCTGTTTCCGCCCTTTTTAAGACCAGTTCCTCCACCTCCCGGCGAAGAAATCCCGAAAGGTCTTTTCCCTCCAGGGTTACTCCCGGCTGCACTCCATAAAAATGCCTTTCTAAGGTTTCTCCAATATTATAAAAGAAAAAGAGAAAGAAGAGAAGCCCTAAAAAAGCAAGTATGCTGCTGAGGCGAATATACAAATTAATCTTTTTCATGCCGCACCTTTCTTTTTTTATATAATTATTAATCTAATGATAGTCCGGATCAATGAGACAGGATAATGTTACCAGGTTATACCATTGTTCCTGCAGTCCCTTTATAATAATTTCCAGGGCTGCCGGTGTCTGCTCCGTAGGATGCATTAACACGGTGGCTCCGTTATGAGCTCCTCCCAAAATTTTATCAGCCATAACCTCCACTCCGGGGAGCTTCCAATCCACTGTATCCAGGGACCACATCACCATCCTCATGTTCAGCCGGGCGCTTACTTCTAGAATATCCTCATTTACCTCACCACAATGAGAACTGAAGAAAAGCGGGTCGCTTCCCGTCAGCTCCTTTAAAACATCGTTGGTTTTCTGGATATCTCTTTCCATCTCCTCCGGAGAGAGCTTTGACATCAGTACTGAATCAGAGTATCCGTGATTGGCTGCTTCATGCCCTCTAGAAACAATCTGCAGCACCATCTCCGGGTTTTTTTCCGCCCATTTCCCAACAAAAAAAAACGTGCAGCTTACCTGGTAGCGGTCCAAAACCTCCAGCATCCCTTCTATATATTCATTCCCCCAGGCCACATTGACCAGAAAAGAAATCTGCTGTTTGTTAGGGCTGCCCCGATAAAGAGGCGCTGTAGGATAATCCTTCATAGTTGTTTGAGGCTCAATTTTTAGTAAAACCGGGGAAACCTCCTCCCCCGAGGGAGACTTTAAAATTTTCCTTACTGTCTCCTCAATATCCACCTGAACTCCGTTAAGTTCAGGAATCACTCCTCCATTTATGGGGTCCAGTTCCGCGTCTACGGGAGGATGCTCTACAGTTCTTACTTTTCCTGTAACCAGGCGGGTTAATTCAACCTCCTGCAGCCCTCCCACATCTTCCCCCAGGTAAGTAACTCCAGGCCTTACTTGAAGAGGCTCTAGATTTTTAACCTGTTTTACTCCACCCCATAAAAAAACTGTTACAAATATGAATATGAAAATAAATATGATAACTGTTTTTGCAGAAATGGTTCTAAATAGAATAATCTTTTTCATTGAATATTCTCCCTGAAACCTGACCATGGATCTACCTGCTTTATGGTTTCTTCATGTTTTTCTGTAAGCCCCAGCAGTTCAGAAACCGGAACTATTTTGTATTTCCTTAACTTTAGTGAGTGAATAACCATAGGCAGGGCCTTAACCCCTTGGGGGGAACAATTGTGGAGCAGGATGATTCCTCCTTTGTGGGTCCTCTTTACCACCCGGTCTATGATTTTATCCACTCCGGGATTCAACCAATCCCCGGTTTCAATGCTCCAGAGCACCGTATAATAGCCAGCTTGTTCAGCAATGTTCAATACTCTATCATCATATTCTCCAAAGGGCGGCCTGAAAAACAAAGCACGATAATCGAAATTTTCCTTTAGTAAATTATCCGCCTTCATAATTTCTTTTTCAATTTCCTCCTCATCCAGTTCCTTCATATGGGCATGGGAATAGGAGTGGTTTCCAATTTCATGCCCACTTTTTAGAATTTCCTCCGTCATTTCCGGGTATTTTTCCATCCATTTTCCTGTAACAAAGAAAGTGGCCTTAAGATCATACCTGTCCAGGGTCTTTAAGATATCCCTGGTATATTCATCACTCCAGACCACATCAAAGGTTAAAGCGATAATCTTCTTTTCGGTATCCACCCGATAGATGCCGCTGTCCTTGCCCGGAGCGAATACTCCATGTAGAATCTGGTAGCTTAAAACAAACCACAGAGCTGCCAATAAAATAATCACGATAATACCTCTTTTTATATTTTTAGAGGTAAAGGTAAAGTTATAAAACATTCTTCTCCCCCTTTCATCATTTTTTATATATTAAATTAGTATTATATAAAAAATTTTTTTAGACCAAATAAAAAAACATAAACCAAATTTGGTTTATGTTTTCTAACTTCTTTGTCTTGGCCTGGACCTGGGTCTGCCGCCGGAGCCTCCACCGGACCCTCTATCAGGCCTGCCACCGGAACCTCTATCTCCCTCAGGCTTTTCCTGAGTTTCCTCACAGGCTCCCCCCATGGCTGCCTTCCTGGAAAGATCAATGCGTCCTCGGTCGTCAATATCCAGAACCTTTACTAATACTTCGTCACCTATATTTACTACATCTTCAGTTTTTCCTACCCGGTTGTGGTCCAGTTGGGAAATATGACACAGACCCTCTTTACCGGGAAGTACTTCCATAAAAGCTCCATATTTTTCTACCCGAGTCACCTTACCTAAATAGGTAACTCCTGCCTCCACGTCTACTGTTAGATTTTCAATCATTTCCCGGGCTTTTCTTCCGCCTTCTTCGTCAAATGCAGCCACATATATTTTACCATCATTCTCAATATCTATTTTTACACCGGTCTCGGCTACAATCTTATTAATAATTTTGCCTCCTGGACCAATAACATCCCTGATTTTATCCGGATGAATTTGTATGGTAAATATTCTGGGAGCATAAGGAGAAAGCTCCGGCCTGGGTTCCGAGATGACTTCTGCCATTTTATCCATGATATAAATGTACCCGGCTTTGGCCTGTTTTAAAGCAACCTCCAGGATTTCTTTGGAAACTCCTTTAATTTTAATGTCCATCTGCAGGGCGGTAATCCCTTCGCGGGTCCCTGCTACTTTGAAGTCCATATCTCCATAGAAGTCCTCCATACCCTGGATATCAGAAAGAACGGCTACTTTGTCCTCTTCTTTAATGAGACCCATGGCAATTCCCGAGATCATCCGTTTGATAGGCACCCCGGCATCCATGAGTGAAAGACAGCTGGCACAGACGCTGGCCATTGAGGTAGAACCATTGGACTCCAGCACCTCTGATACAAGCCGTATGGTGTAAGGAAAGGATTCTTCATCGGGCAGCAGAGTAAGAATTGCTTTTTCAGCCAGGGCTCCATGCCCAATTTCCCGTCTACCGGGCCCCCTCATAAATCCACTTTCTCCGACACTAAAAGGTGGGAAATTATAATGGTGCATGAATTTTTTAGATTCTTCCAGCCCCAGGCCATCCAGCATTTGGACATCCCCCATAGCTCCCAGGGTACAAACTGTCAAAACCTGGGTTTGTCCTCTAGTAAATAACCCCGAACCATGGGCCCTGGGCAGTATCCCTAATTCAGAAGTAATCTGCCTGATTTCATCAGGCCTTCTCCCGTCAGGCCTCACGCTCTCATGAACGATTTTCTTTCTTGTTTCTTCTTTCAGAATGGTCTCTACCAGATTTTTAATTTCTCTTTCCATTCCGGGATATGTTTCTTCAAAATACAAAAGGGCATCTTTTCTGATCTCATCAACTTTCTCTTCTCTTTCATGCTTCTCTTTAATTCCTAAGACCCCCGCCAGTTTAGATGTAACCTGTTCCCTGACGGCGCTTTCCAGTTCGCCACCGGATTCCGGAACAACGTACTGGATCTTTTCTACACCCACTTTTGCGGCCATCTCTTCCTGAAGCTGAATAATCTTTTTAATCTCTTCATGCCCAAAGAGAATGGCTTCCAGCATCTTGTCCTCTGAGACTTCGTGGCCTCCGGCTTCTACCATCATAATCCCATCTTTGGTGCCGGCTACGATTAGTTTTAGAGCGCTCTTTTCTGACTCTTCCCAGGTGGGATTAATTACCATCTGGTCATCCACCATACCTACCATAACTGCAGCAATGGGCCCTAAGAATGGAATCTTAGAGATGGTAAGAGCCGCAGAAGCACCAATGAGTGCAGGAATTTCCGGGGGACAATCCTGGTCTACGGAAAGCACTGTAGCCACCACGTGTACCGCGTTACGAAAAACCTTTGGGAAAAGCGGACGGATTGGACGGTCTATTAACCTGGCTGACAGAGTCGCTTTTTCTGTTGGTCTCCCCTCCCGCTTGATAAAGCCGCCGGGGATCTTCCCTACGGAATAAAGCCTTTCTTCGTAGTCCACAGTCAGGGGAAAGAAATCTATCCCTTCCCTGGGGTCCTTAGAAACGGTAGCCGTAACCAGTACAGCAGTGTCCCCGCAGCGGACTAAAACCGCTCCATGGGCCTGTTTAGCCAGTTTACCGGTTTCTAAAGTAAGAGTGTTTCCGGCTACCTCCATTTGAAATTGCTCCATGTAAACCCTCCTTTTCTATTATATTAATAAAAGCGGGATAGCCCGCTTTTATTTCCTGCTTACTTTCTTAAGCCTAAACTTTTGATTAGATTTAAATATCTATCGGGGTTGCGATCTCTCATGTAGTTTAACAGCCCCCGCCGCTGGCCTACCATTTTCAGCAGTCCTCTGCGGGAATGGTGGTCCTTTTTATGGGTCTTCAGGTGTTCATTTAAGTGATTAATTCTTTCCGTCAAAATTGCCACCTGCACCTCGGGTGACCCGGTATCGCTCTCATGCAGTTGATGTTTATTAATTATTTCTTGTTTGCGATCAAGACTCATGGTCATTCCCTTTTCACCTCCTTATCTTAATTATCCCCTAAAGCCAAGAGAATCGTCGGAGACTCGATTTTCCTAGCTGAAGGTTCATGAAAAGCATTTTTATTGTATCATAACCAAATTTCCTTGTAAAGGAAATTCAAGGCTGTTTAAATCCCGCTAAATCATTATTGAAACTTTTTATAATTTTTAAGGCCCGATGCAGGTCCAGCTTTATCTGTTCCTTTAATTTTTCTGAGCTGGAGAAAGGCCTTTCATCCCTTATTTTTTGCAAAAATGCCAGTCTCAATTCACTTTCATAGATACTATGTTCAAAATTTACGATATGTGTTTCTATAGTTTTTATTGTACCCCTAAAGGTAGGATTATATCCGATATTGGTAAGGCCGTAATAGTTCTGCTTTTCATAGGTCACGTTGGTCAGGTAAACCCCATCGGCAGGGATAATCCTTTCCAGGGGGACCTCTATATTAGCAGTGGGGTACCCCAGAAATTTTCCCCTTCCTTCACCGGGGATAACCTTTCCTCTAATAAAATAGTGATACCCCAGATAAACCGAAGCCTCTTTCATCCGTCCCTGCAAAATTAAATCTCTTACCAGAGAACTGCTCACAATCTTTTCATTGAAGATCACCGGCTGTACTACCTGGACCTTAAAACCATAAAGCCGGGCCATTTGTTTTAAATCCTCCGCCCTGCCGGAACCTTCCCGGCCAAAAGAGTAATCAAACCCTACCACTACTTCTTTTACCTGCAGGCAATCTACCAGGAATTTTTTAACAAACTCCTCCGGTTTAAGGGAAGCAAACTGTCGGTCAAAGGGAATTACCAGCAGAAGGTCAATCCCTAATTCCTCCATAAGACTAGCTTTTTCCAGGAGAGGAGTTAAAATCTGGGGCCTGCTTTCAGGTTTTAAAAGGTTGAGGGGATGAGGGTCAAAAACCAGTACTGCACTTTTAACCTTAATTTCCCTGGCTTTTTGGACGGTAATATTCAGTATTTCCCTATGCCCCCGGTGAACACCGTCAAAATTTCCCAGAGCCAGGGCCATTCCTTGAATTTCGCCGCATTGATCAAGCCCATAAATTATTTCCATTAAACCTCACCATACCTTTACATATCTGTCCATCAGGCCTGCCAAAAGATTTTTTTGGGTGTAAGCACAGTTTCACCCGAGTGCTTCTTCCATTCACCCAGGGCCAAAAAAATTCCTGTGGAGGAGTAAACCCTTACCATTTTATCGGAAACAGAATAATTTTTCAAGCGTGCAGTAGTCTGGCCCACTCCATTAACAAAAGGATTAAAAGCTTCCTCCCGGAGTACCACTGCAGGAAAATGTCCGAAGACATAGTCCAGCGGAAGGATGCAGTCCCCAATACTCCCTTCCTGAATTTTTTTACTCACTTCTTCTCCGGTATAAGATTCTTCAATTCCAAAGGGGCCCGATTGAACTCTCAATAAAAAAGAAAGGTACGCTCCCGTCCCCAAACTTTCCCCGATATCCGCTGCCAAAGTCCTTATATATGTACCTTTGGAACACTCTACCTGAAATAGAATCCGGGGTAATTCTACATCCAGTATTTCCAGGGAAAATATTACGGCCTCCCGGGGCTTCCGGGGGACCACTTCTCCCCGGCGGGCCAGCTTATAAAGAGGTTTACCCTTATGCTTCACCGCGGAAAACATAGGAGGTATCTGGATAATTCCCCCTCTGAACTGGTCCATCACCTTCTCTAACCGTTCCCGGCTTATTGCTTCTACCGGAAATACCCCGGACGTTTTTCCGTATGCGTCCTGTGTATCTGTGGTGATTCCCAGATGCATTTCCCCCCGGTATATTTTTGTGGATTCTAAAAGATAGGCTGCAGCCTTTGTCCCTTTTCCAAGACAAATTGGTAAAACCCCGGCAGCACCAGGGTCCAGGGTTCCGGCATGACCAATTTTTTTTATTCCCAGCAGTCTTCTAAAATAGGCAACACACTGATGAGAAGTCATACCGGGAGGTTTAAAGAAGTTTATAAATCCATCCATATTCATATCATTCATCCATTCACTGGATTTTTACATTCCTCCAGGAACTTCCGGGCGCTGTTTAAAACCTCCTGCCTGGCTTCAGGCAAGGTTTTTTCTACCTGGCATCCGGCTGCCCGGGGATGTCCTCCCCCTCCATAAATCTCCGCCAGCTGACTGACATCTACCCTGTGGGAACGAAATCCTACTCTGATCTTTCCTTCACATATCTCTTTAAATAAAATCCCTATTTCCACCCCTTGAATGTTTCGGGTGTAGTTTACCAGGCCCTCTGTATCCTCTTCTCTTGCACCGGTGCACTTCATCATTTCCAGGGTTACCGTGATATGGGCAATTTGGTTCCCGCAGTCAAATTCCAAAGTGCTTAAGGCTTCTTTAATCAGCAGGGTACCTTCCCGGGTAGCATTTTCATAAATATGGCGGGTCATTTCCGCCGGGTTAACCCCTGATTCAACCAGATCCGCCGCGATTCGGTGGGTACGGGAGCTGGTGTTGGCATATCTGAAGGAACCGGTATCCGTGTTTATCGCAGTATACAGACACATGGCTATTTCTTTAGTTATAGCCAGTTTCATCTGCTTTAACAGTTCATAAATAATCTCCCCTACAGAACCGGCCCCGGCATCAATATAGTTGTACTGGCCAAATTTTTCATTGGTCACATGGTGGTCGATATTTATAACTCTTTGGATTTTGGCCAAATCCATCAAAGGCTCAATGCGCCTTAAATCACTGCTATCCAGAACAATGATCAGCCCATAATCCCCGGTTTCTACCTCCTGCCATTCCTTTACCTCTTCCCAATGAGGGAGAAAACGGTACTTGAATGGCACAGGGTCTATAGTAGTGAGCACAGCCTTTTTCCCCAGAGAGTTCAGTGCAATCCATAAAGCCAGGGCAGAACCTACACTGTCACCATCTGGATTCATATGGGAGGTAATTAAATAATTGTTTTCTTTTAATAAGAGTTTAGCAATAGTATCAAGCCCGGAGCTGGAGTTAATCACTATCTTCTCCTCGTTTTTCTTTTTCTTTTAAGTCGTTTAAAATCTCTGTAATATGGGCTCCGTATTCAATGGATTGGTCCAGATGAAAACTGATTTCCGGCACATGCCTCAAGCGAATTCTCTTCCCAATTTCCGAACGAACAAACCCAAGGGCACTTTCCAGCGCCTTAAGGGTTAACTGCTTTTCACTTTCACTGCCATATATACTTACATAAATCCGGGCAAAACCCAGGTCTCTTGTGACCTCTACATCCGTAACGCTTAAAAAGCCGGTAAACCTGGGGTCTTTTAATTCTGACTGAATTATTTGGCTGACTTCTTTTTTTATCTGTTCTCCTACTCTACTTGCCCGGGCCTTCTGTCTGGTCATTTTAGAATACCCCCATAGTTCAAATTATTTCTACCTTATAACCTATTAAATATCCTTCCTTTTCATTCTCCAGTTCCTTAACAATTCGATCCAGAATTCGATTGGCAAAACCAGAATTATTGCTCACACAGACAGCCGCCAGGGTAGTTTTCTGCCATTTGTCATGATCATCAATTTCAGCAATGGACACATTATATTTTTGCCTTAATTTCGAAAGTATACTCTTTAAAACCCGTCTTTTATCCTTTAATGACTGAAGGTTTGGGAAAAACATCTCTACCCTGCAAATTCCGATAATCATATTTTCCTCCGGTCTATGCTTTCACTTCCTGCATTACAAAGGCTTCAAGAATATCCCCTTCTTTTATATCATTGAACCTTTCTAACATGATGCCGCATTCGTAACCATCCACGACTTCCTTTACATCGTCCTTAAACCTTTTTAATGAATCGATTCGGCCTTCGTGGATTACGATTCCATTCCTGATTACCCTGATTCCTGAGTCCCTGGTAATTTTACCATCGATGACATAACAGCCGGCAATATTCCCCAGTCTGGACACTTTAAAGGTTTGACGGATTTCAGCCCTTCCCAGGACCACCTCTTCAAATTTGGGATCCAGCATACCGGTCATGGCTGCCTTAATATCCTCAATAATTTCATAAATAACCCTATAAAGCTTTACCTCTACATTTTCCTGTTCGGCCATTTTACGGGCATTGGGTTCTGGCCTTACATTAAAACCAATAATGATTGCCTCAGAGGCTGCTGCCAGCATAATATCCGATTCGTTAATAGCCCCTACTCCGGTATGAATGACCTGAAGGCGGACCTCCTCATTGCTCACATTCAGCAGAGAATCCTTCAGCGCTTCTACTGAGCCCTGAACATCCCCTTTAATAATAATATTGAGGTCCTTAATCTGCCCCTCCTGAATCTGTTTATAAAGATCATCCAGGGATACCTTCCGGGTTTTTTGCAGCTCCTGCTCCCGTCTCCTGGTGGATCGTTTTTCGCCAATTTGACGAGCCATTTTATCATCCTTAACCACCTGAAATAAATCTCCTGCATCAGGGACATCCGAAAAACCCAGTACCTCTACAGGCGTAGAGGGACCCGCCTTTTTCACTTTCTGCCCTGTGTCACTAATCATGGCCCTTACTTTACCGTAGATGGACCCGCAAACCACTGCATCCCCTACTTTCAAAGAGCCATTTTGAATCAATATGGTGGCTACTGGTCCCCTTCCTTTGTCCAGCTTGGCTTCAATTACGATTCCTCTGGCGGTGGTGGCGGGGTTTGCTTTAAGCTCAGCCATTTCTGCCAGCAGAAGTATCATCTCCAATAGAGTATCCAACCCTTCACCCTTCAGGGCGGATACCGGTACAAATATGGTTTCTCCTCCCCATTCTTCGGGGACGAGTCCGTATTCTGTAAGCTGCTGTTTTACGCGGTCCGGATTGGCATTAGGTTTGTCTATCTTATTCACTGCCACGATAATTGGAACCCCGGCTGCCCTGACATGGTTTAATGCCTCCACAGTCTGAGGCATAACTCCATCATCCGCTGCTACTACCAGAATAGCTACATCTGTCACCTGCGCACCCCTTGCCCTCATTGAAGTAAAGGCCTCGTGACCGGGTGTGTCCAGAAATACAATCTTTTGGTTATTAATAACCGCCTGATAAGCTCCGATATGCTGAGTAATCCCTCCGGCCTCCTGGGATGTAACATTGGTTTCCCGGATAGCATCCAAGAGAGAAGTTTTCCCATGGTCTACATGCCCCAAAACGGTAACTACCGGAGACCTGGGCTTGAGATTTCGGGGGTCCTCCTCTATGGGCATAATTTCCTTTTCTATTTCATCCTTCTCAATGACTTTCAGCTCTACGGAGTATCCCAGCTCCTCCGCCACAATTTTTATGGCATCAGGTGCTACCTCCTGGTTAATATTGGCTAAGACCCCCAGGGCCATGAGTTTGGTAATTAGTTCTCCAGGAGCAACGTTCAGTTTATCCGCCAGTTCTTTAACGATAATAGGGGTTTCCAACACGATTGCCTGGCTTTTCTCCTGTTTCTCCTCCGGCTTTTCTCGTCCTCTTTTTTTATCCGGACGTTTATCGGTTTTTACCGCTCTCTTTCCCTTGGTTATTTTTGCTTCTTTTGCTTCTTTTGCCACTTTCGCCTCTTTTACATCTTTTGCTTCTTTCGCTTCTTTCGCTTTCTTCTCTGCGGCCTCTTTCTTACCCTCAGGCTCCTGGGCCTTCTTCTCATCCTTTTTTGTTAACAAGTCAGTAACCATCTCTGCAGTTTCATCATCTACGCTGCTCATATGATTTTTTATATTCTGTATATCTAAATCCTTTAAAATAGCAACCAGTTCTTTACTGGATAATCCTAATTTTTTTGCCAGTTCATATACCCTTATTTTTTCCATGAACTACACCTCCATTTTATTGACCCCCTTATAGTAATTGGTCATTTGAATATGATCCAACCCTGAATCAATGGTGTTCAATTTCCTTCAGAGCTTTTTCCAACCGTTCTTTTACTTCCGGTGACACGGGTCGTTGTAAATTTTTTTCTATGCGTTTGCCTTTTACTGCCTGTTTAAAGCAGGATAGAGTGGGGCAAATATAAGTGCCGCGGCCAGAACGTTTTCCGGTAAAGTCTATTTCTATGGTGTCTTCAGGAGTCCTAACAATACGTATTAGCTCTTTCTTGCTTTTTTTCTCCTGACATCCTATGCAGACCCTCAGGGGAATCGTTTTTTTTCTGGCCATTTCACCTTCCTCCTCTTTAAAGTATCCTGGTCTATCCTGGAGCCTTTATCCGCATGCTATTTTTCTATATTGTGGTCGTTGATACCCTCTATAATTTCTTCTTCAGCTGAAGCTTTGTTTTCTTCCTTTTCTGAGTCAGGTTCTATAAAAATATCTTCTTCCCTTTCCATTGAAGCATCTTCCTCTGCAATATTTCCAGTATCTTCCTCTTGCTCGGGGGATACACCAGAATTTTCATTTTCTACTTCCTCTAAGATCATTTCTTCATCCATCTGTTCCCGAAATCCCGTGGCCTCATCCAATTCTTCTTGAGAAATTTCATCCGTTTCCTCTGGAAGCTGTTTTTTTACCTGAGACTCACTGTTGATATCTATTTTCCAGCCGGTCAGCTTTGCTGCCAGCCTGGCATTTTGTCCCTCTTTACCAATAGCCAAAGAAAGCTGGTAATCAGGAACCACTACGCCGGCTATTTTCTTGTCTTCGTTAATTTCCACCGAGGAAACTTTTGCAGGACTTAGTGAATTTGAAACAAACTCCCTGGGATCTTCGCTCCACTTAATAATATCTATTTTTTCCCCTTTTAATTCGCTAACAATGGTTTGGACCCTTACCCCTTTTGGCCCTACACAGGAACCTACGGGGTCTACTTCAGTATTCCTGGAGTAAACGGCAGCTTTAGAGCGGTGGCCGGCCTCCCGGGCTACTGATTTAATTTCTACGGTACCATCGTATATTTCAGGGACTTCCAGTTCAAAAAGCCTTTTCAAAAGGCCCGGATGTGTTCGAGAGACCAGAATTTGGGGCCCTTTGGTGGTTTTTTTAACTTCCACCACGTACGTTTTAATGCGGTCTCCCTGTTTGTATGTTTCATTAGGCATCTGTTCCGAAGGAGCCAAAACAGCCTCTGCCTTACCCAGATCAATAATAATGTTTTTCTGGTCCGTTCTTTGGACAATACCGGTAACAATATCATCTTCTCTGTCAACGTATTCCTTATATATAATCTCTCTTTCCGCTTCCCTAATCCTTTGAATTACTACCTGCTTTGCCGTCTGTGCTGCAATTCTCCCAAAATTTTTCGGGGTAACCTCCATCTCAACAATGTCCCCGAATTGATATTTAGAACTAAGTGCCCTGGCTTCCGGCAGAGATAATTCCTGCTGTGAATCCTTTACTTCCTCCACAATAGTCAGGCAGGAGTAAACTCCAATTTGTCCCGTGTCCCGGTCTATGCTGACCTTAACATTGGGCGCAGTATTAAAATTTTTCTTATATGCTGAAATCAACGCCGCCTCAATGGCTTCAAAGAGTATATCCTTACTGATACCCTTTTCCTTTTCAATTTGTTCTAATGCATCAATAAATTCATAATTCATAACTTAACCTCCCAAAAGCTCTTTAAAACTAAAACACCAGATTTGCTTTTGCTATTTTATCCAGAGGTATCTCCTTAACCCCCGCCTCTGTCTCAACTGATACAATCCCCTGGTTAAAGCCCTTTAAAATACCCTTAAATACTTTTTGTTCCCCCAGGGGCACAAAAGTTTTTATTTTAACTTCTCTTCCGGTAAATCTCTGGAAATCTTTTTCTTTTTTTAAGGGACGGTTCAGTCCGGGAGAGGATACTTCCAGTATATAACTTTGGGGGATGGGATCTTCACGATCCAGCCCCTGGCTTAATTCTTCATTGACCATCTTACAATCCTCCAGGGAAATCCCTCCGGGTTTGTCAATAAAGACCCGAAGGTAATGGCTTTCACCTTCCTTTACAAACTCTATGTCAACCAGTTCCAAACCGTTGATTCCCTCCAGGGGTTTAAAAAGAAGTTCCGCAATATCTAAGACCTTATTTTTACTCACCTTGAACCTCCAAAGCTATTTTTTTCTTAGTAATATGAAAGAGTGGGAAAAACCCACTCTTAACAAAAATCTCCCTAAATTTCCGTAATTATTTTAACATAATTAGAAGGTTTATGCAAGGGCTGCGGTCAATTATACTCCTTTTTGACCAAAAACATAACGATTTCCCAGTACATCTTAGCCCGGGCGGCCAGGCCTTTTATTACCCCTAATTTTTCTTCCTTGATTACATGGGACATATCCTCTAATATCACTTCTTTTACCTTAATCCCACTGTCCTCTATGTGCCGGGTAAGGGCAACCTCAACCCCAAATCGGGCCATGTCCATCCCGGATATATTCTCCAGAAGGGATCGCCTCACAGCTCTCTGGCCGGAAAGATACGGGGCCACTTTTTGGGCCAGGTCGGTAGCCACCCGCCCCTTTCCAAAGATGCCCACAGTCATTTCAGCTTCTCCTTTTAAAACCGGCTGGACCAGGTCATATACATGTGAGGTAGTCAGACCCAGCAGGTCGGCATCTAAAAACAAAATGACATCTGCTACGGTGCAATCCAGACCCGCCCTCATGGCTCCTCCCTTGCCCCGGTTCTCTACAAATTCTATCACCTTTACCCCCAACTCCTTGGCCACCTCAGCGGTAGAATCCGTGGAGCCGTCACTTACTACAATAATATCATCAATCAAGGGAACACCCTTTAAGACGGACACCACATTCCCTATGGTTTTCCCCTCATTAAATGCCGGGATAATGGCAATAGTCCTGCTCCGTATTTCTCCCGGACTGCCCGGTCTTTCTTTATTAGATACTGTATTGGGATGATCAATGCCTTCATCTACCAGAGAGTTTATCTCTTTCATTAATTCTTCTAAAAGTTTGTCCTCTTCAACCTTTTTCAATACTTTCCCCTTTTTAAAAATAACTCCTGCTCCCCTGCCCCCGGCAACTCCGATATCCGCCTCCCGGGCCTCCCCCGGCCCATTTACCACACAACCCATAATTGCCACTTTCAAGGGGTAAGGGAACGTCTCTAGTTCCTTTTCTACCTTCTCCGCCAGGGAAATTAAGTCGATTTCGCATCTGCCGCAGGTGGGACAGGAAATGATTTCGGGGCCAATCTCCCTTACTCCTGCGGAACGTAAGATCTCCCTGCCGGCCAATATTTCCTTCAAGGGGCTCCCGGTAATGGAAACCCGGAGAGTATCCCCGATTCCCCTTAACAGTAGATATCCAATGCCTACGCCGGATTTCGCTGCAGCTCGAATGGCAGTGCCTGCTTCTGTAACCCCCAGGTGAAGGGGATAGCTGGTTTCTTCCGAAATCAATTCATAAGCTCTTATCATTTTGGTAACTTCAGCTGCTTTTAATGAAATAATAATCTGGTTAAAATTGAATTCCTCCAGCATTCGGGCCTGATTTACGGCTGATTCCACCATTGCCTCCGCTGTGGGGCCACCATATTTATCCATGAGCTGTTTTTCCAGGGAACCGGCGTTTACTCCGATCCGGATAGGAACCTTGAATTCCTCTGCAGCCCTGGCCACCTCTCTGACCCTTTCCCTGCTGCCTATATTCCCGGGATTGATCCTGACCTTGTCCACTCCATTTTCCATGGCCTTCAGGGCATATTTATAATTAAAATGAATATCAGCAATGAGGGGAAGGGAAATACGCTCCTTAATTTGCTTTAACGCTTCTGCAGCCTCCATGTCCGGAACGGCCACCCTGACCAGTTCACATCCGATTTCTTTTAACTCTTGAATTTGTTGAACTGTTTTCTCTACATCCCGGGTATCCGTGTTGGTCATGGACTGAATGCTGACAGGGGCATCTCCCCCAATATATATACTGCCAACCTTGATCTTCATGGTTTCTTTTCTGTTCAAAAATATTGGTGTCACCTTCTCGTTAATAATGAATTAAAATATTTCCAACCGGGCAATATCCTGAAAAGCAATGAAAATCATCAGAAGGATTAGTAAGGTAAAACCGATAAAATGGATAAAACTTTCTTTATGGGGATCCACCGGTTTTCCCCTGATTCCCTCCACCAGGAAAAAAACTAATCGGCTGCCATCCAGAGCCGGGATGGGCAGAAGATTTAAAAGCCCCAGGTGGATGCTCAACACGGCGGCCAGAGTTAAAAGGTTGGAAAGCCCTGTTTGGGCTACTTCTCCCACCATCTGAACAATCCCGATAGGGCCAGCTACCTCCGGTGCAGCCTGTCGGGTAATAATTTGAGAAATACTCACCACAATAAACCGGGTAAACCACCAGGTATTTTGTATCCCCAGGTTTAGAGAACCCAATAAAGAAAACTTCCTGGTTTCAGGGGCAATTCCGATTAAACCCCTTTGTGTTTGAGGGTCTTCCTTGGGAACCACCCTGATATCCTTTAATTTCTCATCCCTCTCTACGGTCAAAATCAATTCCTCTTCAGGGCGAGCATTAATGGTGGTAATAATATCATCCCAGTTTTTCATTTCAACTCCATTTATTGCCCGTATGGTATCCTGGGACTGCAGTTCGGTTTCAGCAGCCCGACCGCCGGGCAGGACCTCTCCCACCTGTGTAGAATTCATAACCGGTACGCCAAAGATAAAGAAATACATCACAAAAAACAAAATCACAGCCAGGACAAAATTCATTACAGGCCCTGCAGCAATAACCGCAAAACGATGGGTCAGGGGTTTACTCTGAAAACTTGCCTGATCTTCCACTTCTTCAGGGTCTTCCCCCACAAGACGGCAAAATCCACCCAGAGGCAGGGCTCTCAGGGAATAGCGGGTTCCCCCCCTTTCCACGGAGATCAGCTTGGGGCCAAAACCTATTGCAAATTCCAGCACACCAATTCCCACTCTCTTGGCCACAATAAAATGTCCGAACTCATGAAAAAAGATTAACAGACCAAAAATGACGATTGAAGCTACTAACGTAGTCAAGTAATTTTTCACTCCCTGCGTATAAGAAATACATTTTATTTATTACAAAATCTTTTGCTCTCTGACCTCCCGATCCACATCAATAATATCTGACAGAGAGGGACAGGAAATCACTTTATGTTTATGCATAGTTTCTTCAATTATTCTGGGTATATCCAGGAAAGAAATTCGATCTGCCAGAAATAATTCTACTGCTCTTTCATTCGCTGCATTCATTGCCGCCGGCATAGTACCACCGATTTTTCCCGCTTCATAAGCCAGTTTTAAGCAGCGAAAAGAATCCATATCGGGCATCTCAAAACTGAGCCTTTCCGTTTCCCGCCAGTTAACCCTTTCAAAACTGCTGGGCCACCGGTCCGGATAGGTGAGGGCAAACTGAATTGGAACTCCCATATCCGGAACCCCCAGCTGAGCCTTCACAGATCCGTCAATAAATTCTACCATGGAGTGAATGATGCTCTGGGGGTGTACCACCACCTCAATTTGATCCAGGTCCAGGCCGAAGAGGATCTGAGCCTCCAGCACCTCCAACCCTTTATTCATTAATGTAGCGGAATCAATGGTAATTTTTTTCCCCATTACCCAGTTGGGATGTTCTAAGGCCTGTGCCAGCGTAACTTTAGAAAGTTCCTTCAGGGTGCATCCCCGGAAAGGCCCGCCGGAAGCAGTTAAAACAATTTTTGAAACCCTTTCCCAGTTCTCCCCTTGAAGGCACTGAAATATGGCGGAATGTTCGCTGTCAATTGGGACAATAGTTACTCCTTTTTCCTCGGCCAGGTTCATAATTAATTCCCCCCCGGCTACCAGGGTCTCCTTGTTGGCCAGGGCAATATTTTTTCCTTCCTGCAGTGCCGCCACCGTAGGCTTTAAACCGTCAAACCCCACCAGTGCATTTACCACCCAGTCTGCTTCCGGGGTGGAGGCAATTTCCCAAAGGCCTTCTTCGCCACAAAGCACCTTAACAGAGGTGTCCCTAAGCCTTTTTCTTAATTCCTCGGCTCCTTCTTTCTGAGCCAGGGAAATAAAGCCAGGTTTAAATTTTCTGGCCTGTTCTTCCAAAAGTTTTACATTAGAGCCTGCTGCCAGGGCGGCTACCTTAAAATACTGCGGCCACTTTTCCACCACGGAAAGGGTTTGAGTCCCTATAGAACCAGTTGAACCTAAAAGTATTAAATTCTTCCTATTATATTTTCCCCCGAAATCCATAAAATTACAACACCTCTGAAATAAATTTAACATAAAAATAAAGAAATGGCGCTGCCATGAGAACACTATCAAACCTGTCCAGCACTCCACCGTGTCCCGGGATCAGTTCTCCAGAATCCTTTGTATCTAAAAACCTCTTTAAAGCAGATTCCAATAAGTCTCCTGTCTGTCCCAACAAGGAAATAAAAACTCCGGCCAGCACAGCGATGAACGGTTCCATATTAACCAGAACTCTGAAGAAAAATACAAATACCACGGTCCCCAAGAGTCCCCCCAGAGCACCTTCCACCGTCTTATTAGGACTGATTTGGGGAATCAGCTTACGCTTCCCCAGGTTACTTCCAATAAAGAATGCTGCGGTATCATTGATCCATATGGAAAGAAATAACAGCAGGGTATAATTCAACCCGTTGGGCATATTTCTTAAGGCAATCAAAAAACCAAAAAGCCATACAATATATATAACACCCCAGGTGGTGAAAATCAGATCCCGGAAGTTAAAGTCCTTATTTAGAAGTAAATACAAACTGAATGGGAAAAAAAGAAACAGCGGTGCCATTTCTATTATATTTGGCATCTGGAAATAAAGCAGAACTAGATAAATTCCTGCTGCAGCAATAGAAATACTCCGGGGGAAATAGTAATTTCCCCTGACTGAGAGCCTTCTGTACTCCTCCAATCCCAGTAAGGTGAAAAGGAATATAGCCAAAAAGTATGCAATTCCGCCCTCATATATTAAAAATAACGCCAGGGCAGCTCCAATCAGGCCGCTCAAAATACGCTTTTTTAACACTTATTTTGTTAACCCTCCATACCTGCGATTTCGTTTTTGATAATCCAGGACTGCCTCTAAAAAATGTTCTTTATTGAAGTCCGGCCAGTACGTTTCCGTAAACCAAAATTCTGTATAAGCCATCTGCCATAAAAGAAAATTGCTCAACCTTAATTCCCCACTGGGTCTGATGAGCAGGTCGGGATCAGGCTGTCTCCCACTGTATAGAAATGCAGAAATGGTATCTTCATTAATGTCATCCTCTTTTATACTACCATCAGAAACCAATCGTGATATTTTTTTAACTGCCCGGAGAATCTCTCCCCGGCTGCCGTAGTTTAAAGCAAAATTTACGATTAAGCCGGTATTTTCTTCAGTCTTTATAATTGCTTCTTCCACAGCCTTCCGGGTGTGGTCCGGGAGACCGGCAATCTCTCCCATTGACTTAATACAGATATTCTTTTCACAGAGTTCGTCAATTTCCTTGGAAAGGTATTCCTCTGGAAGCTTCATCAAAAACTTTACTTCCCTGCTGGGCCTCTTCCAATTTTCTGTAGAAAAAGTGTACAGGGTTAATATTTTCACTCCCAATTGGTCGGCAATTCTAATGGTCTCTTTTAAAGAATTCACCCCGGCCCGATGGCCCGCAATTCTAGGAAGCCCTCTTTTCCTGGCCCATCTCCCATTACCGTCCATAATAATCGCTACATGATAGGGAACTCGCTTAGAATCTATTTTCTGGAGAAGCTCTTTTTCCCTTGTGGTTAAATTCATGGTTATCCTCCTGTACAGACAAACCCCCTCCACTGAGGGGGCAGATATCTAAACCTCATCTATCACTTCGTCAAGAGCATAAACTGCCACGATTTCAACTATATCTTTTTGGTTTAATTTCTGCCTGGCTGCCCTTAAAACATTTGTTCCTGGAATTTTTGGCTCACCATATACTACTACTTCTACTTTAAACCCTTGCTGCTCAAGGGTTTCCCTTGCTTGATCCAGGGGAAAAGCCAGGACATCAGGCACTTTTCCTCTAAGGTTATCCCTCATGATATAAAATTCTCACTTTATACTTCCATAATTTCTTTTTCTTTAGCGGTTAAAACCTGGTCAATTTTTTCAATATAATCGTCGGTTAACTTTTGTACCTCGTCCTGGGAACGTTTTAAATCATCTTTAGTAATTTCTCCATCTTTTTCCTGTAATTTCAGCTGTTCATTGGCATCCCGACGAATATTTCGAACAGCTACTTTACTTTCTTCGGCTTTTTTTCGAATCATTTTCACCAGTTCCTTACGTCTCTCCTCCGTAAGCTGAGGTACGGGCAGCCGTATTACATTGCCATCGTTGTTAGGAGTCAACCCCAGATCAGACTTTAAAATGGTTTTTTCCACTTCTCCCATCACATTCTTGTCCCAGGGCTGCACTACAATTAGCCTGGGCTCTGGAGCGCTGATGTTTGCCAGCTGGTTTAATGGTGTGGGAGTCCCATAATAATCCACTGTAATCTTGTCCAGCAGAGAAGGAGTAGCCCGGCCTGCCCTGATGGTAACTAAATCACTTTTAAATACCTCTACTGCTTTACCCATTTTATGTTCTGTGGTATCAAAAACTTCACTACTCATAAAATAAACCCCCTTTTAACTGATAAAGGTTCCTATTTTTTCACCCATAACCGCCTTTAAGACATTTCCTGACTTCAATTGAAATACGATAAGCGGGATGCTGTTATCCATACAAAGAGAAGCTGCCGTGGAATCCATGACTCCTAAACCCATATTTAATACCTCTAGATAGGTAAGGTTTGTAAATTTTTGTGCAGATGGATTAGTAATGGGATCAGCATCATAGACGGCGTCCACCTTGCCCTTGGCCAGTAAAATAGCTTCCGCCTCAATCTCCGCAGCCCTCAAGGCTGCAGCGGTATCGGTTGAAAAATAAGGATTTCCAGTGCCGGCGGCAAATATTACCACCCGGCCTTTCTCCAAATGCCTGATGGCCCTTCTCCTGATGTACGGTTCTGCAACCTGTCTCATATCTACCGCTGTTTGAACCCTGGTGTCCACATTATGCTGTTCCAATGCATCCTGCAGCGCAAGAGCATTGATTACAGTAGCCAGCATTCCCATATAGTCCGCTGTTGCTCTGTCCATTCCCCGGGCACTGGCTTCAGCACCTCTCCATATATTGCCCCCTCCCACCACAATGGAAGTTTGTATCTGTTCCTTTTGCAGTTCCTTCACCTGCTGGGCAATGCAAACGAGAACATCGGGGTCAATACCGTATCCTGCTTTTCCAGCCAATGCCTCCCCGCTAAGCTTTAAAATAATTCTTTTAAATCTCGGTGTCCCCATCTGTTAACCCCCCAATCTGTGTAAATATTCTACATTTTTAAATAAATTCCTTCTTTAAGAAAAAAAGCACTACTTGTGCTTTTTATTCTTTCTTGGTCATCGCCTCTACTTCAGCAGCAAGATTATCTTCTCTTTTCTCCAGCCCTTCACCCATAACATAGCGGGAAAAGCGTCGAATAGAGATATTCTCGCCTAATTTAGCTACCTGGTCATTTAACAGGTCTATGATTTTGCGGTCGGTATCCCTGATGTACTGCTGTTCCAACAGGCAGGTCTCCTGGTAGTATTTTTCCAGTTTCCCCTCAACAATTTTATCTACGATTTTTTCCGGTTTTCCCTCTCGAAGGGCCTGATTTCGATAAATCTCACTCTCTTTTTGCATATCCTCCTGAGATACTTCTTCCCGGGAAATATATAAAGGATTTGCCGCTGCAATCTGCATGCAGAGGTTCCGGACAAAATCTTTGAAATCTTCATTTTTTGCCACAAAGTCAGATTCACAGTTAACCTCTATAAGAACACCGATTTTCCCCCCCATATGTATGTAGGAGTCCACCAGCCCTTCAGCCGTCACACGGCCTGTCTTTTTAGCAGCAGCAGATAACCCCTTTTCTCTAAGGAGAGTTACCGCTTTATCAAAATCTCCATCCGACTCTACCAGAGCCTTTTTGCAATCCATCATGCCTGCTCCAGTCTTTTCTCTTAATTCCTTAACTACAGCAGCCTTAATCATCTAATACAACCTCCTAAGTTCTTAAATTACTACTTTAATTATGGAAAAAAGCAAGGGTAAGCGCTAACCTACCCTTACTCAAGTTACTCTTTAACTTCATTCACTTCTTTAACATCAGCAGCTTCCTGCACTACAACTTCTTCCTGAGCTCCCACTGCCTGCTCTGCAGCTTTCGCTTCTTCTACAGCTTCCGCTTGTTGTGCGGCCTCTGCTTCTGCCATTTCTCTTTCCTGTTCTTCTCTCATCTGCAACCCCTGTTTTCCTTCAATGACGGCATCCGCCATTTTTCCGGTAATCAGCTTAACTGCCCGAATTGCATCATCATTCCCGGGAATAATCAGGTCTATTTCGTCAGGATCACAGTTGGTATCCACAATAGCTACGATGGGAATCCCCAGTTTTCTGGCTTCAGCAACGGCAATTCTTTCTTTGCGGGGGTCAATGATAAAAACAGCAGCAGGAAGGCTCTTCATGTGTTTGATTCCGCCTAAAAATTTATCCAGCTTGTCTTTTTCATGCTTCAACCGTAGTACTTCTTTTTTAGGCAGCACTTCGAAGGTCCCATCTTCTTCCATTTTCTCCAGCTCAAAAAGACGATCAATCCTTTTCTTAATGGTGCTGAAATTGGTCAGCATTCCGCCCAGCCATCTTTGGTTAACGTAAAACATTTCACAGCGGTCTGCTTCCTTTTGAACAGACTCCTGAGCCTGTTTCTTGGTCCCCACAAACAGAACTTTTTCTCCCCTGGCAGCAATATCTTTAAAGTAATTGTAAGCTTCGTCAATCCGTTTAACGGTTCTTTGTAAATCAATAATATAAATACCGTTACGCTCAGTAAAAATATAGCTTTTCATTTTAGGGTTCCATCGGCGGGTTTGATGACCGAAATGAACACCAGCTTCTAGCAGCTGCTTCATGGAAATAACTGACAATGTAACACCTCCTCCCTTGGTTTTTTCCTCCGCATAATTCATCCTTTCGGGAAACCACGTAAACCCTGCGGCACCCTCCCGATTGTCCATTATGCGTGTTTTTTCGCACTTTTTGTAGTATACCACAATTTATAAATATTAGCAATAACTTATAGTCATTGGTACTAAAAGCCGTTAGATATGTTATTGGGTCGCAGTTTCGTTTTCCAAAACTAGAGCTTCCTCCACCTCCAGAGTTACCAGGATACTCAACCAGTCCAAAGGTTTAACAGTAAAACTTTTCCCTCGATATTCCTCCTCCAGAGCTTTCTTTGCAATAATGTAGGCATTGTTTCCCAACTCCCTGGAAAGCCCTTCATTGTCCATCCCATCGATAATACTATATATACCTGCCTGAATATTATCCTTCAGCATACCCTCTAAATTTAAAATAAATTCTTCCGGAAGGCTAAAACTAAATCCGGCGATTTCCAATTTGCCGGAGGTAAATTGCCCCTCTACCTGTTCCTCCACGATTTGCGGAATATCCTTCTTAGCCTGATCCATATAAACCGGAATATTATCTATGGTAAACTGTGTAACCTGGTACTGAACAGCCCTGGCCACCTCTTCACTGTTTATGTAAACTACCACCCCTTTTTGTGAAATAACCCCCAGGACTGCCCCGCAAATCAGCAGTACAAAGAACATACCGGCAGCAAAACCGGCCATCAGCGATTTCAGATGATAATCTCTTTTTAATTTTTTTCGCAATAAAAACACTCCCCTAACTTATTATTCCTTAAAATGAAAATATTATTACCGTTCGATTTTAGCTTATTAAAGTTTAGGGGTGAAAATGACAGCTAGAAGCATATTTACTTAATGAGAAATAAAAAAGCAGCATATTAATTTACGCTGCCTTGATAACAAAGTTTGTACGCCATATCTTTTTATAAAAATTAATTTTTTAATTTTTTCAATTCTTCAAATAGATGATGGTTCAGTATTTTAATATAGGTGCCCTTCATTCCCAGGGACCTGGACTCGATTACACCGGCACTTTCAAATTTACGCAGTGCATTCACTATAACTGACCGGGTTATTCCTACCTGATCGGCAATCTTACTGGCTACCAGAAGCCCCTCATCTCCTTCCAGCTTATCAAAAATATGTTCAATGGCCTCCAGTTCCGAGTAAGACAGTGTAGCTACAGCCAACTGTACTATGGCTTTGCTTCTAGCTTCTTCCTCGACCTTTTCCGCTTTTTCCCTTAGAATTTCCATGCCTACCACCGTTGCACCGGTTTCCGCTAAAATAATATCCTCCGTATCAAAAGGTTCGGCAAACCTGGCCAGGAGCAGTGTCCCCAGACGCCTGCCCCCTCCTAAAATGGGCACAATGGTAGTTAATTTATTGGTAAACAAACATTCTGCATTTTCCATAAAAACACAAAGATTAGATTTCTGTATTAAATTAACCCTTGTTTCATTAATTTTCATCAGAGATTCGTTATATTCCACGGGAAAACAATTATCCTTCAACACCTCATTGACCATAATTTCACATTCAAACTGTTTTACCAGGGAATACCCCATTATACATCCATTCCCATCGGCAATATATACATTAGCATTGATTACATTTCTTAGAACTTCTGCAATCTCACCAAAATCCACATGGTGCCCGGCTGATTTTTGTAAAATGCTGTTGATTTGCCTTGTCCTCTCCAGTAGGTTTTCCATGCCCACTCTCCCTCTCTCCATTATAGTATATACTTGCTTAAGTCCCTGTCCTTAACAATATCTTTCAGTGATTCATTAACGTATAGTGCATCAATAACCACTTCCTTCTCTGATAAATCTGGAGCTTCAAAGGAAACTTCTTCTAATATTTTTTCCAGAATAGTCTGAAGCCTGCGGGCACCTATATTTTCCATCTGTTCATTCAATTTGTAAGCCAGCTCTGCAATTTCATCAATGGCTTCTTCTTTAAAATCTATATCAATTCCTTCTGTGGAAAGAAGGGCAACATACTGCTTAATAAGGGCGTTTTTCGGTTGTGTGAGAATTTGCTTAAAATCTTCTTGGGTGAGGCTGTTTAGTTCTACCCGGATTGGAAACCTTCCCTGCAGTTCCGGTATTAAATCTGAAGGCTTGGCAATGTGAAAAGCCCCGGCTGCGATAAACAGCACAAAATCAGTTTTTACCGGGCCGTACTTGGTCATCACTGTAGAGCCCTCCACAATGGGCAGTATATCTCTCTGAACTCCCTCCCGGGACACATCAGGCCCCACGGAAGAATCTTTACCGGTAATCTTGTCAATTTCATCCAAAAATATTATGCCTGATTGCTCCGCCCTCTGGACGGCTTCATTAGTAACTTCGTCCATGTCAATGAGTTTCTGAGCTTCTTCCTGAAGAAGCAGTTTTCGGGCCTGGCTGACCGTTACCTTTCTTTGTTTCTTTTTTTTAGGCATCATGTTTCCTAAGAAATCCTGGAAATTAATGCCCATCTCTTCCACTCCGTAACCGGAAAATATTTCTACCATGGGCGAAGAAACGTCATCTACTTCCACGTCAACATATTTTTCTTCCAGTTTTCCGCCTTTTAAATCTTGACGGACACGGCTTCTCCGGGTAAATATTTCCTCCTGTTTCTCCGGGTCATCGTGTTCTAACTCCTGCTCTTCCCCTTCTCCACCGGAAAAAGTAGCCTGGAATAAAGCCCCCAAAGGGTTACTGTAACTTTTTTCTTTTTTGGGAAGAGGCATTAATATGTCCACCAGGCGTTCCTCAACCATCTGTCTGGCCTTTTCCTCTACGGCTGCCATTTTTTCAGTTTTAACAATCCTGATAGCGGTCTCTACCAGGTCTCTTACCATAGTTTCCACATCCCTGCCAACATATCCTACTTCGGTAAACTTCGTAGCTTCTACCTTTACAAAGGGAGCATTTACCAACCTGGCCAGCCGCCTGGCAATTTCTGTTTTTCCCACACCTGTGGGGCCGATTAAAATTATATTTTTAGGAATAATTTCATCCCTGATCTCAAGGGGAAGCTTTTTTCGTCGATATCTGTTGCGGAGAGCTACTGCCACACTTTTTTTAGCATTGCCCTGGCCCACAATAAATTTATCCAGCTCCTGCACAATTTGTTTAGGGGTTAAATCTTCCAAATTTTTTGTCCCTCCTATCAGCCTTAACAGGCTGCAGAACATTATTCTTACATTTTTATTAATCTATTTAACAATATTCACTAGACCACGAAATATTGAGCACCATTAGTATTTGAACAATTCTTGAGAAATCATTATGGATCGTAATATAATTTCGAATATTTAGAATTAAATTAAAAAAAAATATATCAGTTCAAATTTAATACCGTAATCTCACGATTTGTATATACACAGATATCAGAAGCTATGACTAAAGAATTATAAGCAACTTCCGCAGGGCTAAGATCAGTATAATTGGCCATGGCTTTTGCCGCTGCCAGGGCATAAGGCCCCCCTGAACCAATAGCTGCTACCTGATCATCAGGCTCAATGACCTCACCGGTTCCTGACAAAATCAGCAGGCTTTCGGCATCCACCACAATCAGCAGAGCTTCTAACCGCCGGAGCAGCTTATCTGTTCTCCATTCCTTGGCCATCTCTACCGCTGCACGTTTTAAATTTCCCTGATACTTTTCCAGCTGCTCTTCAAACTTTTCAAAAAGAGTTAAAGCATCAGCTACTGAACCGGCAAACCCTGCCAGCACTTCCTGATTATAAATTTTTCTTACCTTACAGGCTTTTTGCTTCATGATCACATTTTGACCGAAGGTTACCTGTCCGTCACCAGCTACGGCCGCAACATTTCCCTTTTTTACGGCAACAATGGTGGTGCCTTTTATCATGATTCTTTCCCTTTCCTTTTAGAAAAATCTTATTTATATTATATTTAATAGATATGTTTTAAAATAATGTTTATCCTATGGAATCGTTCCAATTTAAGCCCTGGGATGAGCTTTATCATAAACTTTTTTTATTCCCTCCCGGGTAAGATGGGTATAAATTTGGGTAGTGGATATATTTACATGTCCCAATAGTTCCTGTACTGACCTTAAGTCAGCCCCTGCATCTAAAAGATGTGTGGCAAAAGTGTGTCTTAACGTATGGGGGCTGGCCTTTGTTTTTTGGCAGGTGAGGGTTATATATTTATCCATTATTCTCCTTACGCTGCGGTCTGAAATGCGGCCTCCAAACCGATTTAAAAAAAGTGCCGGTTCCGGCCGGTGGTCCTTCTTTTTAACTAAAAGCGCTTCCCGGCTTTCATCCAGGTAAGTCTGCAAAGCATATTCAGCATATTTCCCAAACAGGACAATTCTTTCTTTTGCCCCTTTTCCGGTAACCTTCATGGTTCTGGCTTCCAGGGTCAGGCTGTTTATATCCAGGGATACCAGTTCGCTGATTCTAATTCCTGAAGCATATAGGGTTTCCAGGATAGCGCTGTCCCGTCGGCCCAGCACTGTACCGGGGTCTGGAGAATCCAGCAATTCTACCATTTCCTGTTGATATAAAAATTTAGGTAAATTTTTTGCCAGTTTAGGAGTTGAAACGGACAGTCGATGATTCAGTTTCAAATCTGTTTCCCGGTTAATAAAGCGGATAAAGGTACGCAGTGCAGAGAGTTTTCGGGCAATAGAAGCCCGGGCATATCCCTTTTTCTGAAGAAAAGCAAGGTATTTTCGGATCATCCTGTGGTCCAGATCCTCAATACTCCTTTCCTGACCTACTAAAAAACCGGTAAACTGCTGAAGGTCCTCCATATACTTTCTCTCGGTCCATGGAGATGCATTTCTTTCCACTTTTAAGTAATTAATAAATTTATCCAGCAAATCCACCGTTTTAACACCTCTTCCCTTAAAATCTTACCATACTGCCTTTCTTTATGCAATATCAAGGGAAGATTTATTGATAAAAACCGACATATCCTGCAGGGCTCTTTGGGAATAATACAGTTTTCTTTCCTTTTTCTTAACTTTTTCCTTTGGAGGAGGCAGCAGTCCATAGTTCACATTCATCGGTTGAAAGTTTTCGGGATCTGCGGTAGTAATGTAAAAACAAAGGGCTCCGTGGGCAGTAGTTTCCGGGAATACCAAAAGTTCCTCCCCTTGAGCCAGTAAAGAGGCATTAATCCCCGCCACCAGTCCGGAAGAGGCCGATTCTACGTACCCCTCTACACCGGTAACCTGACCGGCGAAGAAAATACCGGGGTTTGACTTTAACTGCAGTGAAGCATTTAAAACCCGGGGAGAGTTTATAAAGGTGTTTCGGTGCATTACGCCATACCGCACAAATTCTGCCTTCTCCAGTCCTGGAATCATACTGAACACCCTTTTCTGTTCCGGCCAGGTCAGGCTGGTTTGAAAGCCAACCATATTATATAAGGTGCCGGACATGTTGTCCTGCCTTAACTGAACCACCCCATAGGGCTGTTTCCCGGTTCGAGGGTCTGATAGCCCTACAGGCTTTAAAGGGCCGTAAAGAAGGGTCTGATAACCCCGGGAAGCCATCTCTTCCACAGGCATACACCCTTCAAAAAATACTTCTTTTTCAAATTCCTTTTGCTGGTAACGTTCCGCTTCGGTCAGTGCCTTCCAAAAACGGTTATATTCTTCTTCGTCCATTGGACAATTCAAATAATCAGCAGAGCCTCTTCCGTAACGGGAGGCTCGAAAAATCTTTTCCATATCAATGGATTCCAGGGTGACAATAGGGGCCGCTGCATCAAAAAAATATAAATGTTCGCTGCCGGTAATCCTTTTTATATCTTCGGCCAGTGCCGGGGAAGTCAGCGGACCGGTAGCTACAACTACCGGAATATCTACCTGGGGAATAGTTTCAATTTCCTGCCTTCTAATTTCCACCAGTTCATTTTTCTCAAGGATCTCTTGAATTCCTCCGGAGAATAGCTCCCGGTCCACAGCCAGGGCTTTCCCCGCAGGCACGGAGCTTTTTTCCGCTGAGCTCATAATTAAAGATCCCAGCATTTTCATTTCTTCCTTTAATAGTCCCACTGCATTTTCCAGCCCCGAAGCCCGCAGCGAATTACTGCATACCAGTTCCGACAGCAGTCCGGTGTGATGGGCAGGAGTCATTTTCCCCGGACGCATCTCGTATAAAGTAACCTTTGTTCCCCGGCGGGATGCCTGCCAGGCGGCCTCACATCCCGCCAGCCCTCCGCCAACAATTATAATTTCATTTTTCATAGAATGACCTCCGAAAATATACCATCATTTGGTTTTTTGTTTTTTTTCAGATATGCTCACCTTATAGCCGCAGTTCTTGTCCATGCATTCCAGCGTAACCTTATTCTTGTTTCTTCGTTCGACCATTACCGACTGGCACTGGGGACAATTTTCCTTAACCGGCTTGTTCCAGGAAATAAACTCACACTCAGGATAACTGCTGCAGCCAAAAAATGTTCTGCCTTTTCTTGTTCTCCGTTCCACAATTTCTCCGGGACAAACCGGACAGCTTACACCGGTGGGCTTCAGTATAGGTTTTGTATTGCGGCATTCGGGAAATCCCGGGCAGGCCAGGAATTTTCCAAAGCGCCCCATTTTATACACCATGAGCCGGCCGCATTTTTCACATTCTTCCTCGCTGACCTCATCCTGTATCTGAATCTTCTCCATGTCTTTTTCAGCCCTCTGCAGGTCCTTCTGAAAAGGCAGATAAAAATTATCGACTACATCAATCCATGGGGATTCTCCCACTTCTACCTGGTCCAGCTTCTCCTCCAGGGCTGCGGTAAAATCCACATCAATAATATCTGGAAAATAGTCTTTCATTATATCCACCACGATTTTTCCAAGCTCAGTTGGAAGAAGTGTTTTTTGTTCCTTAATTACATAACCCCTGGCCAGTATGGTTCCAATAATGGGAGCATACGTACTGGGCCGGCCAATGCCCAGTTCCTCCAGGGTCTTCACCAGGGATGCCTCACTATAACGAGGTGGAGGCTGAGTGAAGTGCTGTTGGGGGTCCAGCTTTAATAGTTTTAATTCCTGTCCCTCCTCCAGCTCCGGGAGAACTCCTTGTTCTTCCTTTTCCTCTTTGTCTTGATTATCATACAAAACTAAAAACCCCGGAAACTTTACGGTGGACCCGGTCGCTTTAAAAACGTACCCCGATGCAGTTATGTCTATAGATACCACATTAAAAACAGCAGAGGCCATCTGGCTGGCGGTAAATCTTTCCCAAATCAGCTTATAAAGACGATATTGGTCTTTCGTTAACTCCGATTTTATNGCTTCAGGGCTGCGCAAAATCGAGGTGGGCCGTACTGCCTCATGGGCTTCCTGGGCACCTTTCTTTGATTTATAAACCCTGGGCTTTGGGGGAATATAGTTATTTCCATACTGCTCAGAGACATAATTTTGGGCCTCTTCCCTGGCGCTNTCGGAAATTTTGGTGGAGTCCGTCCTCATATAAGTGATAAGTCCTACATTACCTTCTTTTTTTAATTTAATGCCTTCATACAGTTGTTGAGCCACGGTCATAGTTTTCCGCACGGTAAACCCCAATCTCCTGGATGCATCCTGCTGCAGACTGCTGGTAGTAAAGGGAGGGGAGGGATTCCTTTTCCTCTCTCTTCTCTTAATGCTTTTTATGGTATATATGGCATTTTCTAATTCCTCTACGATATTACTTACAGATTTTTCGTCGGTAAGCTTAATCTTCTCTTTCTCTTTCCCCCAAAAACGGGCGGAGAAAGCATCCTTTTTATAATGAGGTGTTACCTGGGCTCCGATGCTCCAATATTCTTCCGGGATAAAGGCATCGATTTCCTCCTCCCGGTCACAGATTAATCGAATGGTTACCGACTGAACCCGTCCAGCACTTAGTCCTTTTTTTACTTTTTTCCAGAGAAGAGGGCTTATTTTATACCCTACCAACCGGTCCAGAACTCTTCTGGCCTGTTGAGCGTCAACGCGGTTTTTATCAATTTTCCTGGGGCTTTTAAAAGCTTCTTTTACAGCATTTTTAGTTATTTCATGAAATTCAACCCGGCAGGGTTCCTCTTCGTCAACCTCCAATGCCCTCATCAGGTGCCAGCTTATGGCCTCTCCCTCCCGATCCGGGTCAGCGGCAAAGTACACCTTATCCACACTTTTACCGGCGGATTTTAATTTTTTTAATATATCCCCCTTGCCCCGGATGGTTATGTACTTAGGTCTGTACTTTTTCTCCACGTCAATACCAAATTGACTTTTAGGTAAATCTATTAAGTGTCCCATAGAAGCTTCCACCTTATATTTCCTTCCCAAAAACTTCTTAATGGTACGGGCTTTAGCCGGTGATTCGACAATTACCAGATACATGAATGCACCCCCAAAAAAATTAAACTGATAAATAATATATCATATCTTTTACTTTTTATTCAGATTATACCTGATTATCTTTTGATAAAATATTTACCCGGAAGCTGATTAATTATACCTTTCAATTCCAAAAGCGTCAGCAGGGCATTTAGCTCTCGGGTGGAAAGACCGCTCTGCGCTTTCAGTGAATCCACATGTACAGGCTGCGGTGTAATAAAGCTGCAGAGTTTTTTCTCCTGAAGGGTTAAGTGTAAAGATCCCTGCGGCGCTGACTCATAAATTACATCATAACCCAATTCCTGCAAAATGTCTACGGGATTTTGCAGCAGCACCGCCCCTTCTTTAATCAAGCGGTTACAGCCCCTGCTGTAGGGGCTGTCTATATTTCCAGGAACCGCAAAGACCTCTCTTCCCTGTTCCAGGGCACAGTCCGCGGTAATCAGGGCACCACTCTTCTCAGCCGCTTCAACCACCACAACCCCCAAAGAAAGTCCGCTGATAATCCGATTTCTCATAGGAAAATTCCGGGGGAGAGGAGAAGTCCCCGGAGGAAACTCTGAAACCAGGGCACCCTTTTCCATAATCTTTTTCGCAAGGCCCTGATTTTCCCGGGGGTACATAACATCCAGCCCACAGCCCAATACGGCTATAGTGCTGCCGCCGGCTTTCAAGCAGCTCCAATGAGCCAGCGTATCTATCCCTAAAGCCAACCCGCTTACCACCGTAAAGCCCTGTTCCGCCAGGGTTCGGCTTATTTCCTGGGCAATTTTTTTACCATATGGAGTGCATTTACGGGTCCCAACGATTCCTATCCGCTTTTCCTCCTTAAAAGAATCCTTTCCCTTAACATATAAAAGAGCAGGAGGAGAATGAATATGTCTGAGATTATCAGGATATTCTTTATCTTGAAAGGTAATCACCTGAATCCCTTTATCCAATATTTCCTGCCAGCTGCTGTCTACATTAATTTTATTCTTTTCTTCCAATATAAGACGGGAAAGATTGGGCGTAATCCCTTTAACCTTTTCCAGTTCCTCCGGTGAACTATACCAGACCCTCTGAGCAGAATTCATCCGATTTATTAAGTTCATTATTCTTTTGGACCCCAGGCAGGAAATCCTGGTAAGAGCAGCCCAATACTTTTTATCAGACAGGACAATCCCTTCCTTCTGGTTTTTTTTTGGCTATATTCCAAAATATAACTCCTACATTCGACAGTTAGTAAAATATTCCTGCAAAATGGCAAAAGAAAAAGGCCTCATATGGGCCTTTGATTTAAGAGCGGGGATTGATGTACTGGAATATTTTCTTTTCCCAGTTTCGGATAAATATTGTGCCTGAGGTCATAGACACCAGGTACTCCGGCAGCATGGGAGTCTTTCCACACCCCTTAGGAGCATTGATGATAAAGGTGGGAATAGCCAGCCCGGAGGTTTGCCCCCGTAAATGTTCCATGATTTCTAATCCGTCTTCTACGGGAGTCCGAAAATGTGATGTTCCCTTAACCCTTTTAGAGTGAAAGATATAATACGGTTTAACTGAAATTTTTAAAAGCTCCTGATTTAATTTTTTCATAACATGAGGATTGTTGTTTATATCCCTCAAAAGGACTGCCTGGTTCCCCAGGGGGATACCGGCTTTAGCCAGCTTTTTACAGGCCAAACGGGATTGTTCCGTAATTTCTTTAGGGTGATTAAACTGCGTATTAACATAAACTGCGTCATGTTTTTCCAAAATGGAACAAAGTTCATCATCTACCCTCATGGGCATGGTAACCAAAACCCGGGTTCCTAATCTTTTCATTTCTACATGGGGGATTTCCCCTAACTCTGTTAAAAGCCAATCAATCTGTTCATTAGAAAGCATAAATGCGTCTCCACCGGTTAAAAGGACATCTCTGATTTCTTCATTTTCCCTGACATATTTCAGGGCTTCCAAAATTTCTTCCCGGGGAGCACCCACGTCTTCTTCGCCAATATTTCTTCTCCTCTGACAGTGACGGCAGTACATTGCACACTGGTTGGTCACATTAATGATTAACCGGTCCGGATACCTCCGGGTAACTGCCGGTGCAGGGGAGGTTTCTTCCTCGGCCATGGGGTCCAGCTGTCCCAGTTCATCAGTAAGTTCCTCAATTGTAGGGATTGCCTGTTTTCTTACAGGGCAATCTGGATTATCCGGGTCTATCAGGCTCAAGTAATAGGGAGATACAGCCCAACGATATCTGGTCCCAATCTCCTTTATTTCATTTTTTTCCTGTTGAGACAGGTTTAAAAAAAGGCAAAGCTCTTCCTGGTCGTAAATTCTGTTCTTAATCTGCCAGTGCCAGTCCTGCCATTCCTCTTCTGTCGCCCCAAAATGATTTTTAATTCGTTCTTTATTTTTTTGATGCTGCTCCTGTAGATTAAAGCCTGTTTCTATATTTTCCCGGGCTTCCAGGTATCCCCGGATACTATCCTTTAGTTCCCCGGCTCTCTTCAGAGCTTTTACTCTATTTTGAGCCGGCCCGTCTTTATGATCCAAAATTAACGACACCTCCTTGTGCAGTTTCTCTCGCTCCCCAATTTAACCTCTTTTAGTATAACATAAGAACAAATTATTTCAACAATTTAGCAGTTGTGCATACCCTTTCTAACACCGTGAAATCCCCATAGTTAAAATAATGAAAAACTGGCCTTACGGCCAGTATATTCAATCTTATACAATATAGTTATGTGAACTTATTTTATTATTTTAATTTTTCATAATGGCTTTAATTATATTTTGTTCACCTGGTCTTGATTAATTTTTACAATTTTGTTCTGAGAGTCCACCAGGACTGTTTTCACTTCAAACTGGTCCAGTTCATTTTCTGGGACCAGGGAATAAGTAATAATAATAATCAAGTCTCCTGAATGGGCCAGGCGTGCTGCCGCACCGTTCAAACATATTTCTCCGGAACCGGCTTCCCCTTCAATAACATAGGTTTCAAACCTGGCACCATTATTTATATTTACCACGTGAACCTGCTCGTAAGGAAGAATCCCTGAGGCTTTAAGAAGCTCACTGTCAATGCTTATGCTTCCATTATAGTTCAGATCGGCATCGGTTACTGTGGCCCGATGGATCTTTGACTTAAACATATGACGAAACATTTTATAGCACCTCCACAATAATATTGTCAATTAAACGTGTTTTGCCTACTTTAACAGCCAACGCGATAAGAACCTCATCCTTCAATTCTTCCAAAGTTTCCAGGTTGGTAGTGTCCGCAATCTCGATGTATTCCAGCTTAGCCATAGGTTCACGGAAAATAATCGCCTCCATAGCACCGATAATCTTTGAACCCTTCCTGCATCCACCCAGGATTAGTTCCTCCGCCCGGTTCAAGCTTTTATAAAGAACCAGGGCAGTTTCCCTCTCCTCTGAAGACAAATACGTATTTCGGGAACTCATGGCCAGTCCATCCGCTTCCCTTACGGTAGGCATAATTTTTAGGGTCAGATTCATGTTCAGGTCTGCTGCCATTTTTTTCAAGACCAGGGCCTGCTGTGCATCCTTTTGTCCAAAATAGGCTGTGTCCGGTTCCAACAAGTTGAAAAGTTTTGTGACCACGGTGGTAACTCCCCGGAAATGACCAGGCCGCCCCCGCCCGCACAGTCCCCGGGTTAATTTCTCCACCAGCACATAAGTATCATATCCCTGGGGATACATATCCCGGTCTGAAGGAGAAAATATCAAGTCCACTCCCTCTTCCCGGCACAGACCGGCATCGGTGGTAAGGTCCCGGGGATAATGTTCAAAATCTTCCCCTGCCCCAAACTGTATAGGGTTTACATAAATGCTAACTGCCACAAAATCGCACTCACTCCGGCCAGCCTTTACCAGGGAAAGATGTCCCTGATGCAGGTGCCCCATGGTTGGGACCAAACCTATGGTGCCACCTGATTTGCGAACTTCACGGACAATTTTTTTCAGCTCCGGTATGGTCCTGACTATTTTCATTTGACCACCCCTAGTCCAGGAGTTCCTCCAGGGTTTCTCCCAGGTTAAATATGTGTTCCTCACCGGGAAAATCGCCTTTCTTTACTTCACCCACGTAATCCTTGATCCCTTTAACCATTTCTTCCCGTAAATTTAAATACTGCTTAACAAACTTTGGCCTGAACTCGTCAAACATCCCCAAAACATCGTGAAATACCAGCACCTGCCCATCACAATTCTTCCCGGCACCAATGCCAATGATAGGTATGGACAGCTGAGCAGTAATGAATTCGGCTAACTGCCAGGGGACACATTCCAGTACAATGGCGAAAGCTCCTGCTTCCTCCAGGGCTTTAGCATCTTCAAACATCTTCTTAGCTGCCTCTTTATCTTTTCCCTGTACCTTGTATCCTCCCAGCTGGCCTACGGACTGAGGTGTTAATCCCAGATGGCCCATTACCGGGATCCCGGCCTCCACCATGCCTCTCACCGCTTCAACTACTTCTATCCCACCCTCCAGCTTTACCGCCTGGGCTCCTGTTTCCTGAATTACCCGGCCTGCATTTCTCAGGGCGTCATCGCGGTTTACCTGGTAGGTCATAAAGGGCAGGTCCATTACTACCATGGCCCTCTGGCTTCCTCTTACCACCGCTTTTCCGTGATGAATCATTTCCTCCAAAGTAACCGCCAGAGTATTTTCATACCCCAGCACTACCATTCCCAATGAATCCCCCACCAGAATCATGTCCACTCCGGCTTCATCTACAATTTTCGCCTGTGAATAATCATAAGCGGTGAGCATGGTTGATTTTTCACCTTTTCCCTTTTTCTCCCTCAGGTCAAACGTGGTTACTCTGTTCTTTTTTGTCATTACATTACACCTCCAGAACTTTCAGCAGCTGTTCCGCCTGCTGTTTATCAATACTTCCCTTTTCCAAAGCCACTTGAACTGTATATTTACCCAACTCTCCATAAAGAGATACGCTTTCCGGCATCTTGTTTTTCATTACCGTAAAATGATCTCGGATGGTAGAATAGTCACCCCGGGAAATAGGGCCGGTAAGCCCCTGAGGCACTCCCACTGTTTCAATATTCTGCAGTGCTCCCCTAATCAATGGCAGCAGTGCTTTAAGTGCATTTTCTTTAGGGATGCCCAGTTCCTCCATCATGCTGAGGCCTAGCCGTATAATGGCCACAAAGTAATTGGAAACCACGCAGGCCGAGGCATGATACAGGGGTTTCATTTCCGTAGGGATTTCCAGCATAAAACCCTCCAAATCCGATATCATTCTGCGAACAAAAGGCAGCCCTTCTTCATCACCTTCTACGGCAAAGTAGGAACCCGGAAGATTTCTTACTCCTGCCTCCGGACCGGGAATGGTCTGCAGAGGATGTACAGACATCACATGTGCCCCGCTGGCCCGGGCAGAAGATAAAATTTCCGAACTGTGGGAACCGCTGGTATGTATTGCCAGGTCTCCCTCTTTAAAGCCTTTCTTCCTGGAGATCAGGTTACAGGTCTCTTGAATTACCCGATCAGGGGTAGTAATAAAAATGACATTGGCCGTCTTTAAAACTGGGAAAATATCGGTATACCCTTCTGTTCCGATAACTTGCCCTCCTCTTTGGGCAGATTCCGCAGTTCTGCTGATTATTCCGGCAATTTGATAACCTTTCTTTTTCAGAAGTAACCCCAGGGTAATCCCCACATTTCCCGCACCCACAATGGCTATAGATTCCATAGCATTTCCTTTCATGAATGGTATTTAGGAAAAAAAAATATCCCTCTTGACTGGTCAAGAAGGCATAGTACTCCGTAAAAAAAAATAACGCTCCTTCTGTCCCGGTCCAACCGTTGGCTCCAGGCAGATCCATCGTTACTATTCACTTATACATTCCATGTATGATTATATAGGGACAAGTGAAAAATTTCAAGAAAAAATTCAAAAAAAAGTGATAATTNTGCNCTTTTTTTAACATCTTTACGGTCAATTGCAGCAGATGTATTCCAGGAAACGCGAAACCTGGAAGAGTAAAGATAGGGCAAGAGTTAATCTAGAGGTGTTTCCAGAATACTTTTTAGTAATTTAACACCATTTAATACATCATCATAATCGACCATTTCCGAGGGTGTATGAATGTATCGGCAGGGAATCGACATTACTCCAGAGGGAACTCCTTCCCTGCTCAAATGAATGGCTCCAGAATCTGTGCCGCCCCTTTCCAAAACTTCCAACTGGTAGGGGATTCCTGTCCTTTCTGCCGCATCCACCATGATTTTTTTTACTTTTGGATGAGTAATGATTAACGTATCCTTAACCTTAACCGTAGGCCCTTTTCCCAGGGCTACAGCCATGGTTTCTGATTCCGGCGTGTCACCGGTCCGGGTTACATCCACCGCCAGGCCATAATCCGGTTTAATCCGGTACGCAGAAGTCCTGGCCCCTCTTACCCCAACTTCCTCTTGAACAGTAAAAACAAAGAAAAGGTCGTTAACCGGAGACTCTATCTCCTTCAAAGCCTGAATCAGTACCGCACATCCCACCCGGTCATCCAGCGATTTGGAAATAATACGCCTTCCCAAATCCTGAAAACCTCTCTGGTAAACAGCGATATCCCCAATTTTTACCTGGTCTTCTGCTTCCTTCTGTTCTGAGGCACCTATGTCGATGTACAACTTCTGAAAATTTAGGTCCTTCATACTCTCGATCTTTTCACACCCGATGGTGCCTACCGCTCCATTGGCAAAAACTACTCTTTCTCCCAGAAGTATGTGGGGTGAAATCCCCCCCACGTTGGAAAAACGTAAGAAACCGTTTTTGTCAATATAGGTTACCATAAGCCCCAGTTCATCCATGTGGGCTGCCAACATAACCCTCTTCCCCGGGCCTTTTTTACGGGCGATTAAATTGCCAAGGCTATCTACTTCCATTTTGTCAACCATGGGCTTTATTTTATCTTCGATTACTTTTCTAACAGTTTCCTCCCTGCCGGAAGGACCATAGGCTTCGGTTAACTCTTTAATCAGTTCCTTCATTATTAAAACCCCCTTCCGGTAAATTTTTCAAGAAAGCATCTACCAATTTCACTGTATTCTCCATATCTTTTAAGTTTAAAATGCCTGCTGGATTATGTATATAACGACAGGGCACAGATACTACTGCTGAAGGGACGCCTTCTCGGGTAAGGGCTATTCTGCCGGCATCTGTTCCGGCACCGGTAAAACGTCTAATCTGGTAGGGAATTCCATTCTGTTCCGCCAGTTTCTTTAAAAATTGGACCATTCCCCTATGGGTAATCACCGAAGCATCCATAATAGTAAGGGCCGGGCCTTTGCCTAAGGTAGTAACATGCCCTTCCTTTTTGACTTCCACTACATCCGCCGCCGTTGTACCCTCTACCACTAAAGCCAGGTCGGGTTTAATTCTGTATGCAGCTGCGCCGGCCCCTCTCATACCTACCTCTTCCTGGACAGTGAAGACTCCGTAAAAGGAATAAGGGTAATTTTGCTTTTTTAATATTTCTATGAGAACCGCACAACCCACCCGGTTGTCCAGAGCTTTCCCTTTGGCACAGTGATCACCAATTTCTTCAAAACGGGTAATAAAAGATATATAGTCTCCCAGCTTTACCTTCTTTTCTGCTTCCTCCCTGCTGCCGGCACCAATATCAATGTACATATCATCTATTTTTATAGATTTTTTTCTTTCCTCGGGTTTCTGCAGATGAATCGCTTTAGCGCCTATGACCCCTGGAATCTTTTGAGGCCCTATCTGTACCACCTTGGACACTAAAACCCGGTCATCAATCCCGCCTACCTTGGAGAATTTGATTAAGCCGCTTTTTTCAAACCCTACCACAATCATCCCCACTTCATCCATGTGGGTAACAATCATCAGTGTAGGGCCTTCCTTTTCTCCTTTTTTTCGTACAATCAAGTTTCCCAAAACATCCGTTTCAGCTTCCTCTACATGGGGGCTCACCTGCTGCCGGATGATATTCCTTATTTCCTGCTCTCCTCCGGAAACACCGGAGGATTCAGATAACGTTTTCAAAAGCATTCCGTCAGCTCCTTCAATCCGTCTTGTTTTTGAGCGGCGATGAATCTTGCCAACAGCCTGGCAGAATGTTTTATATCTTCCATTGAAAGAAGTTCAACCGATGTGTGCATATACCTGAGGGGGATAGAAACCAACCCGGTGGCAATTCCTTCCCTGGAAATCTGAAGTGCCCAGGCATCGGTGCCGGTGGGTCCCGGAGCGGCATCCTTCTGATAAGGAATTCGGTATTCCTCTGCAAGCTCTACCAATTTTTTGTAAATTACCGGATGTATGTTAGGACCCGTGGTAATCACCGTGCCTTTACCCAGAAAAGAAGTTCTGTATTCCGGTACACCGGGCATATCTCCATGACAGACATCAATGGCAATGCCCATGTCCGGCGCGACACCATAGGCAGACACGATGGCTCCCCTTACTCCTACCTCTTCCTGGACCGTGGCTACAGCATAAACATCCGCATCATGTTTTAACCCCTGCAGTTCCTGCAGGCATTGGAGCACTACCGCTACTCCGGCCCGGTCATCCAGGGCTTTCCCTGCAGCCATCTGTCCCCCCAGGCGTACAAATTCTCTACGTATGGTAATGATATCTCCAACGGATACCACTTCTTTTACTTGAGCTTCAGAAAGGCCCAGGTCTATGTAAAGCTTATCCATCTTTACGCCTTTTTCCATTTCATCAGGCTCTAAAATATGAGGCGATTTGGCCCCAATCACTCCGGGCAGATCTTTTTTTCCGTGGACCAAAACCTCCTGGTTCAATAATGACCGGGGATCTATCCCCCCCACGGGAGATATTCGTAAAAAGCCGCCCTCCTCAACCTTGGAAACCATAAGGCCAATTTCATCCATATGGGCAGCCAGCATAATCTTCAGGCTGTCAGGTCCACTATTGAGGCCTTTTTTTAGGGCTATCACATTACCCAGAGCATCCCGGCGTACCTGATGGGAGTTCTTTTTGAACTCCTCCACCACGATTTCAGCTACTCTGTCTTCATATCCGGAAACCCCTGGAGTTGTAGATATTTTTTGCAGAAATTCTGTAATATCCACCTGATAACTCCTTCCTACCCCTATGAGGAATATTTTTCTATTCAATCCAGGTTAAATATTCTATAAAAAAAACAAATTTCCTTTAATTATCAATTATCTACCGTTAAAATTATTTCTCTCCAAAAAACGCTGCGGTTATACACCCTGACTTCACGTAAAAAACTCGCCTGACAGCAGATATCCAAAAACCCCTTATCTCCTAAACCCCTTATCTCCTCCGCACTAGAAGGCTTCCTCTTGGGGCTGCAGCAAATCTGTAAAAAGCTCATCTTCGTCAATTATCTGCACATTTAAAAGTTCTCGGTAAAGGCCTGGCATTTCTGCCAGCTGCCGGTGAGTGCCTTCCTGAACGATTCTGCCCCTATCCATCACCAGGATTATGTCTGCACTTCTGATAGTAGAAAGCCGATGGGCTATGATGAATGAAGTCCTACCCGCAGTGATGGCTTTTAAAGCTTTGCGAATGCTGACCTCCGTATGGGTATCCACACTGGAAGTAGCTTCGTCCAGAATAATTATCCTGGGATTTCTTAAAATGGTCCTGGCAAAACTGATGAGCTGGCGCTGCCCCATGGAAAAGTTGCTTCCCCTTTCCCGCACCGGGGTATCATACCCTTGGGGCAGTGAAGAAATAAAATCATGAATATAAACTCTTCGGGCGGCCTCCTCAACTTCCCGGATATCCGCCCCCGGCCTGCCGTAACGGATGTTATCTTTGATGGTTCCGGAAAAAAGCAGAGCATCCTGTAAGGCCAAACCAATCTGTTCCCTTAAAGAATTGACCTTTACCTCTTTCAGGTCATGACCGTCAATTACCACAGAACCTTTCTGAGAGTCGTAAAACCTGCATAAAAGACTGATCAATGTTGTCTTCCCGGCTCCCGTAGGGCCCACCAAAGCTACAGTCTGTCCCGGTTCTACCGTAAATTGAATATCTTCCAGGACATTCTTGGCCTCTTCATAAGCAAAGGTTACTCCTTGAAATTGTACTTTCCCTTGTATTTCCGGCAATCTTAAGGCCCCAGGGGCATCTTCGACATTAGGTTTTGCGTCCATAATTTGGAAGTACTTTTCCCCCGCCGCCATGGCAGACTGAAAGTTATTGTAAATCTGGCTCAGGTCTCTGAGGGGAGCGTAAAAACGGGTGAGATAATCCAGAAACAAGTAGAGAGTTCCGATTTGGATTACACCCCGAATCACCTCACGTCCCCCATACCAAAGAAGCAAAGCCATGCCCAGGGCCCCTACCACCTCTACCACGGGGAGGTAAACAGCAAACAGCCCTGCGGCCCTGACGTTAGCTTTCATATTGTGATGATTGATTAAAGAAAATGCTTCGGAATTTTTCTCCTCCCGGGCCAAACTCTGCACTACTTTTAAACCACTTATATTTTCCTGGAGATAAGAGTTTACTGCTGCCATTTTGCCGCGCACTTCCCGGTATGCCTGAATTACACGGTTTCTGAAAAACGTGCTGACCAACAGGAAGAAAGGAAAGGTGACCAGGCTCAGTGCAGTAAGCATTACGTTTTCAGACAGCATGATTACGAAAATACCCACCAGCACAATTAAGTCCCCGGCAATGTGCACAATCCCCCAGGTAATAAACTCGTTTAACGCATCAATGTCATTAATGACCCGGGACATGATTTCACCGGTGGACCGATTGTCATAAAATTTAAAGCCCAACCCCTGAAGTTTCTCAAAAATGGACTGCCTGAGGTTAAAAATAACCCTCTGGCCTACCCAGGACATAAGGTAATTCTGCCAGTACGAACTAAACCAGTTTAGAAAGAAAGTAACAGCAAGAAGAAAGGTTAACCAGTTGAGCTGCCTGTAGTCAGAGGTTAAAATGGCAGAATCAATGGCTACCTTTATTATATAAGGACCGGCCAGTGTGGTTATTGTAGCTATGAGCATCATTGCCGAAGCAGCCATGATCCGACCCCGATAAGGCCACACGTGCTTAAGCAGCCGGTAAATAATCCGGTAATTTACTTTTTCAGGTTTTTCCTGGTCAGCCAGTTCAGGAATATGCAGGTCCATGGGTCCAAATCCTTCCCCTTATGATGCAGTGGGTTCTACACCGTAAAGCTGCATCTTGTATAATTCAGCATAACGTCCACCGGACCGGATCAATTCATGGTGAGAGCCCTGTTCTACGATTTCCCCCTGGTCAAGAACCAAGATTTGATTCGCATTCTTAAGGGTGGACAACCTCTGGGCTACGATAAAGACGGTTTTCCCTTTCATTAAGTTCTTTAAAGCCTTTCGGATGAAAAACTCAGTCCGAGTATCTATGTTTGAGGTAATATCATCTAATATTATAATTCTCGGGTCTATCAGCAGGGTCCTGGCGATAGAGATACGCTGTTTTTGCCCACCCGAAAGCCCCAGCCCCCGTTCTCCGATTATAGTTTGGTACCCCTGAGGCAGCGAAATAATAAATTCATGAATTTGGGCCCCTTTAGCGGCTTCTATTATCTCTTCTTCCGTGGCATCAGGCTTTCCATAAGCAATATTTTCAGCCAGTGAAGCGGAAAAAAGAAAGCTTTCCTGAAATACTATCCCTACATTTCTTCTAAGGGATTCAAGGGTAATGGTTTTTATATTCCGTCCGTCCAGAAGGATTTTCCCCTTTTGGGGATCATAAAAACGAGGTATTAACTCAACCAGGGCACTTTTCCCCGAACCTGTGGCACCTACCAGGGCAGTTACCTGGCCGGGCTCCGCCTGAAAGTTGATATTTTCTAAGACCATATTCCCCTGGTCATAGCCAAAGCTAACCTGTTCAAACTGGATAAAACCCTCTGCTTTACCAATGTCTTTAGCGCCAGGCACATCTTTTATCTCCGGCTCGGAATCCAGAATTTCAAATATTCTTTCCCCGGAACTAACCGCACGCTGAATAAGGCTGATAATCCAACCCAACATTCTCAAAGGCATCACTAAGAGTAACAGATAGCTGTTAAAGGCAATCAATTCCCCTAACAGCAGCTGTCCAGATATGACCAACCTTCCCCCATACCAGAAAATTAAGGCTGTGCCCAATCCTGAGATAAAGTGCATCAAGGGCAGGTAGAAAGACCAGATTTTTGCTGTAAATATGTTGGAATCAAATAATTTCTTATTCTGGCCGTGAAACTTCTTGGCCTCACCCTTTTCCTGGGTATTGGCCTGTACCAATCTGATTCCGGTAATATTCTCCTGTAAAACCGAACTCAGTTGGGCAACCTGGTGCTGTATGTCTGAAAAAGCCGGTTTTACTTCCCTTGCAAATTTCCAAATGGTTACCGTCAAAAAAGGGATACTGGCCAGAGAGACCAATGCCAACAGCGGATGCATGATAAACATTACGATTAAAATTCCGATAATTGTAAGAAAGCTTTGAAGAAAATGGATTACCCCAAAGTCCAGGAAACGGCGCAGGGTCTCCACATCACTGGTAACCCTGGACATCAACTGACCAGTAGTTATTTTCCCCAGATAACCCAAAGAGAGCTGCTGCAGGTGCCTATATAGTTTATTCCTAACATCAAAAATCACCTTCTGTGCCACATATTCCATGGAATAACGCTGCACAAATGTAAATATAGCCTTACCTATAGATACGGTAATAACCCCAGCAGCTATAATATTGAGTATATCCAACTGGTTTTCAAGTATCACCCGGTCAATAACCAACCGAATTAACTGGGGAATAGTCAAATTAAGAACCATCACAAAAAGAGCGGCAACAAAAGAGGCTGCCACCCAAAATCGGTATGGGAAAAGCAATATTAATAACCGTTTAGTAACATTCATTGAAATCACCACATTAAAACTATCATAAACAAGGAGACAAAGCTTTTATTCTTTATCTTCATAGGCAAAATAACCGTCCCCTTGTCTTCTTGTCTTATGCTGTCTATTTGTTTAATTCATTCAGCACTTCCTGGGCTTTAATCTCCTCCCTGAGAAGGCCGTATTCTATACTGTCCACCAGGGCCAGCCAGCTGGCTTCAATAATATTGGGGGATACCCCTACGGTTCCCCATCTCCCTTTATCGTCGCTGGACTCTATGAGCACCCTAACCTTTGAACCTGTTCCATCCTGACCGTCCAGGACCCTAACTTTATAATCTTCCAGTTTAATCTTTTGAATTTCCGGATAGATCTCCTCCAGGGCCTTCCGGAGGGCATTATCCAGGGCATTCACGGGGCCATTCCCTTCAGAAGCAGTATGAACCCTGTGGTCATCTACTTTAACTTTAATGGTAGCCTCTGAAATCAAGGGACTGTCTTTCCGTTTTTCCACAATCACTCTGAATCCTTCCAATTCAAACAAAGTCCGGTAAGAATTAAATGCTTTCCAGATTAACAGTTCAAAGGATCCCTCCGCCCCTTCAAACTGGTATCCCTGATATTCCAACCTTTTAATCAATTCTAATATCTCTTTAATCTCCGGTTGGTCTTTTTGAATGGTTATATTGTTTTCCCTGGCCTTATGCAGCACATTGCTCTTTCCGGAAAGCTCGGATACCAGGATTCTACGGGTATTACCCACCCGGGTGGGATCAACATGTTCGTAGGCTTTTCCATGCTTACTGACGGCACTGACATGTACTCCTGCTTTATGAGCAAAGGCATTATTCCCCACGAAGGGCTGTGAACCCTGGTGGCTCAAGTTGGCGATTTCAGACACATAGCGGGAAACTTTTGTCAGCCCCTTTAGCTGTTCCTCGTCAATACAGTCAATATTAAGTTTTATCTTCAAATTAGGAATAATGGTACATAAATTGGCATTTCCACATCTTTCTCCGTACCCGTTAATGGTTCCCTGTATATGACGCAGCCCCAACTGAGCAGCAATTACGGAATTGGCTGCCGCCATTCCAGAATCGTTATGGGCATGCATTCCCAGGGGCGTTTGAATATTTTTCTTAACTTCAGAAATAATCTCTATTAACTCCAGGGGAAGAACCCCGCCATTGGTATCACATAAAACAATGATATCCGCGCCTGCATCCTGAGCCGCCTGCAGGGTTGATAAGGCATAACGGGCATTGTTCTTGTACCCGTCAAAAAAATGTTCCGCATCATAAATGACTTCTTTCCCTTTATTTTTCAAATAACAGATGGTATCGGATATCATATTCAGGTTCTCTTTTAGGGTGGTCCCTAAAATATTAGTCACCTGGAAGTCCCAGCTTTTTCCGAAAATGGTAACCACTTCAGTCCCGGCAGACAAAAGCTGCTGGACATTGGGATCAAAGGTCACATCAATTTCCGGCCGTCGGGTGCTGCCGAAGGCCGCTACTTTCACTTTTCTTAAAGAAATCTCCTGAATCCTCTGAAAATATTCCAAGTCCTTTGGGTTGGAGCCGGGCCAGCCTCCTTCGACATAGGTAATACCCAGTTCATCTAATTTTTGAGTAATTTTAATTTTATCAGAAACCGAAAAGGAGATTCCCTCCCTCTGGGCTCCGTCTCTCAGCGTGGTATCATAGATATTAAGAGAAGCCAACCTCATTCCTCCTTTTTAAAAAGCCCATTTGTATTGATTCATTATACTATACCGGGAAATCGTTGTCTATTGGCCCCAAAATAAAAACTCCTCATTGGTTTTGAGGAGTTTTAGAGCATCTCTTTAATGCTAATGTTTAACTACCAGAACAGGTACTGTGGAATGATTAACCACCTTGGTAGAAACGCTTCCCAACAGGAACCTTTTGATTCCGGTTGCTCCCAGGGAACCCATAACAATCAAATCTACTCTGGCCCTGTCGGCTGTATTTAATATTTCATCAGCGGGGTCCCCTAACTTTACACAGGATTCCACCTTTACCGGGGTTCCCTCAATGCACCCTTTCACTTTATTTAGAATAATATTCCCCGTTTCATTTAATACTTCAGGGTCGTCCGTAATAAACTCCGAAATCTCAAATTCATTCACGTTAGGCCTGGTAACCATTCTTCTTTGTACGTTCAGCAGGAATAATTCCCCGTTAAATGCTTCTGCAATTTCCCTGGCCTTGACCAGGGCATTGGAACAATATTCCGAGCCGTCCACAGGAACCAATATTTTCATAAAAAAACCTCCTTTATATTTTTGTATAACTTTATAAAATTATGTAATATAAAAATATTATATCATAGGAAAAGCAATTTTTAAACTTTATCTTTATGGTTTTCTTTGAAACTCAGGGCCCCAACCGGGCAAACTTTAACGCACTCTCCACATTGTATACAGGAAGAATCGCTCAATAGTTTATCGCCAAAGGTGGAAACCTTCCTCTTAATTCCCCTCTGGGAAAACCCGATGGCCCCCACTTTGGCTATATGATGATCTGCCCAAACACAGCGTCCGCAGAGTACACACCTGTTCCGGTCCAGTACAAAAACATCTACACTGTCATCAATAGGATAGTCTTTTACAAATTTATTTAGGCGCTTGGGCTTTAACTTTAGCTTTCTCTCTTTGGCAATCCTTTGCAGTGCACATGCTTTATTCTTAGGGCATTTGCTGCAGCCCAGTCGGTGGTCAGAAAGCAAAAGTTCGAAAGCAGTTGTAACCAGGCGGTCTACTTCGGGGGTTCGGGTCTTTACCACCATTCCATCTGCAACCGTCTGGGTACATGAGGTTACCGGCCTTGGATGGCCTTCAATTTCCACAAAACACAGGCGGCAGCTGGCAGAGGGCCTGGCTTTTTCTTTTATGGCACAGAGATTGGGTATGAAGATATCATTTTCCAGGGCAACCCATAAAAGTGCCCGGCCTTCCTCTGCATTTATTTCTTTTCCGTCAATAATAATGGAAATCATTTTATTCATGCGTTCTCCTTCTCCAGCTCCTCCACCCGTTCCGGTGGGGATACTTTGATAATGGCATCATATTCCGGGGGACAGGCCGCGGGACAGCTGTTACATTTCACACACTTTTCCAGGTCTATGGCCTTTAAACCATCTTCCCGGGTGTAAATTGCTTCTACAGGACAGCTTCCTACACAGGCACTGCACAATTTACTGCACTTCTTGGGCACAATATAAAAGTTAATTAACTCAGGGCACATCAGGGCGGGACAGCGCCTCCCCTGAATGTGCTCCTCATATTCATCCATGAAATAGCGCAGGGTAGTAAGCACCGGGTTTGGAGCGGTTTTCCCCAGGCCGCATAAAGAACCGTTTTGAATATCCAGAGCCAGTTCACCCAATATTGCCAGATGCTTTTTCTCCCCCTGCCCTATGGTTATTTCCTTCAAAATGTCCAGCATGTGTTTGGTCCCCAGGCGGCAGAAGGTGCATTTTCCGCAGGATTCTTTCTGGGTAAAGTCCAGGAAAAAACGGGCTATTTCTACCATGCAGTCGTTTTCGTCCAAAACAACCAGGCCCCCTGAACCCATGATTGCCCCTGCCTCCTGCAGCGAATCAAAATCTATGGGAAGATCCAAAGCGGATTCAGGCAGGCAACCACCGGAAGGGCCTCCAATTTGTACTGCTTTAAATTCCTTTTCATTCCGTATGCCCCCCCCCACGTCATAGACCAGAGATCTTAACGTGGTACCCATGGGGACTTCAACCAACCCTGTATTTTCTACCTTGCCCACCAGGGCAAATACAGCCGTCCCAGGACTATCAGGGGTACCGATACCTTTAAACCAGTCCACACCCTTAAGGAGGATATGCGGCACATAAGAAAGAGTCTTAACATTGTTAATAATGGTTGGGTTTCCCCTGAAACCCACTTCTGCCGGATACGGAGGCCGGTGTCGGGGCATTCCCGTCTTCCCTTCCATAGAGTTTATCAACGCTGTTTCCTCACCACAGACGAAAGCTCCTGACCCGAGAAATACTTCTATATCAAAGTTAAATCCGGTATCCAGGATGTTCTCACCCAAAAGCCCTATTTCCCGAGCCTGTTCCAGAGCTGCATTAATGCGTCGTACGGCCTGCGGGTATTCTGAGCGCACATAGATAAAACCATCGGAGGCTCCCACAGCATAACCACAAATAATCAACCCTTCAATCACCTGGTGAGGGTTGGATTCCAATATACTTCTGTCCATAAATGCCCCGGGGTCTCCTTCATCGGCGTTACAGATGACATACTTTACCGGGTCTTTTGCATTAGCACAGAATTCCCATTTTTTCCCTGTGGGAAACCCTGCTCCACCCCGCCCCCTGAGCTTTGATTCTTTAATCGTTTCTATCACTTCTCCGGGCTCCATGCCCAATGCATTAACCAGGGCATGATAACCGTCAACCGAAATATATTGGTTTATATCTTCAGGATCAATTAAACCGCACTGCTCCAGGATTATCTTTCCCTCGTACGCTCCCCTGGGGAAATCAGTAAAGGTAGGAAACTCTTCATTGGGTTCCAGGGCTACCAGGGCAAACTCGTAACAAGGGTCATCCCCCTCTAAATAATTTTCAACCAGCATTTTTGATAACCCTTCATCTACATTGCCATAACAGAGGGAAGGAAACCCCGGTTTAGAGATAACAATTAAAGGTTCTGCATAGCAGTGGCCAATACAGCCTACTTCAACCACCTCAGCATTTAATTCTCTTTTTTTTATCTCTTCTTTAAAGGCCTCTCTTACATCGATAGCCCCTGCCGCCTTTCCGCAGGTGGCTGTCCCTACCATTACCACAGTTTTATCTTCTTTTAAGGGTATTATTTCTTCAGCCTTTGTTTTTATATCTAAATATTTTTTTTCTACTTGAAGTTTTTTATCACTCATTATTCTTCCCCTCTCCCTGCTTCTGTTCCTGCTCTTTTTTTACTCCATTACTGTTGTTTTCAAAAGAAAGCAGAATCCCATCAACCCGGGTAGGGGTTACCTTTCCATCCACATAATCGTCTACCACGACCACCGGGGCAATAGCGCAGCAGCCCACACAGGCCACCCGCTCCAGGCTGAATTTACGGTCCAGGGTGGTTTCCCCCTCTTCAATTTCCAGACGGCGCTCAAAAGAATTCAGTATAATCTGCCCTCCAATCATGTGACAGGCAGTACCCAGGCATACTTTAATTTGATGATCCCCAGGGGGATTCAGGCGCAGTTGATTATAGAAAGTAACAATGCTGTAAACCGAAATGGCCGGAACCTCCAGGGCATCAGCAATTTTCTCCATGGCTAACTCGGGAACATATCCCAGCTTATTTTGGACTTCCTGCAGCATCGGTACAAGATTTTCACAGTGGTGACTGTGCTGCCCCAGTATTTCAGAAACCTGGGTTTTGATGACTTCCTTTTCCCCTTCTAACAATTCCAAGCCAAACATTCCCTTCTATTGACAGATAATTTACTTTTTTCATTATAACACAGCTTTGAAGCTTATTATCAGAAAATTTAATAACCTGAAGCTCTAACGTGTTTAATTTCGACAAACATATTAATTTTCCTTCGTACTATACGTAATTTAAGCATTTTAAAACCTTTTGGCCTTTGCCTTTGGATTCAAAAATCTGTTCAACATAGATTTCAATCAGCTCCCAATATCAACGTTACTCAGAAATAGTTAAAATATTATCATTACGACTTTCAGAAGGAAAACCGGATGTTCTTATAGAAATAGTCGAATCAAGAAATAATAAACACAGAAACAAAGGAGGCTTACTAAATGGAACGCAGATATGATATAGAAGGATCCGAAGCAATTGATAAAGAAGTGCTGGAGGTTATTGATTATGAATACAAGGGAACTGATTCCATTGTCGAGATTTCTACCTCAGAATTTACTTCCGTATGTCCCTGGTCAGGCCTGCCGGATTTTGGTGAAATAATTATTGAGTATATCCCTCAAAAATACCTCATTGAATTAAAATCCTTGAAATTTTATCTCCTATCCTACAGAAATGTAGGAATCCTTCAGGAACATGCCGCAAATCAAATTTTAAAAGATCTGGTAAAAACATGTGACCCTATAAAAATGAAGATAACCGGTTTATTCAGTCTGCGGGGAGGGCTAAAAACAAAAGTTTCAGTGGAATACCAAAAAGATTAAATGATATATAATTAAAGCCCGGGAAATTATCCCGGGCTTATTTTAATGAAGATATTTTAAATACCATCAACAAAATCCCCAATTACCGCATACTGAAATTTAACTCCTGAAAATGCTTTAATGGAAGCCACAATGGCGTAAATCACAGCTGCTAAATACAGCAGGCCCAACAGACCCCCCGTGCTGAATCCTGTATTGAATGGAAACATCCAGTGATTTCTCATCAACATTCCACCAACAAACCTGCCTACGAAGAAAATATTTAACACACTAAATAATATCAATACAGAAATTTGATACCCTAACGCCTGTTTGGCATGGTCCCCCACAAAACTGGACTTATCCTTTTGGGTTAAATAGATAATTAATACTCCAATAGCACCCACCCAGTTTAGAAGTATCCCCAGGTGAGCAATCCCGCTTAAAATCTTATCTTCGCTGGGTTTTGACATACATTGTCACTCCTTCCTATTTTTCAGGTTATTTCTACAAAAGATTGGCAATATCCTTTAAAATTGGCAGTTAAAAATCCCAGCCTTCTTCACCTAGAAGGGGCACAAAACGGCACTCTCCTAAGCTTTTTTTGATCTTCTCACCCTGGACTGTTTTTTTCAATTGTAAAAGATTTTGAAAAAACCTGTCTCCTACGGGAATCACCATCCGGCCCTTGGATGCCAGCTGCTCCCATAGGGAGGGAGGTATTTGTGGGCTGGCTGCCGTTACCATAATGGCATCATAAGGAAAGTTTTGCTTCCATCCTTTGGTGCCGTCCCCCACTTTAATAAAGACATTATCATAACCCAGGCTTTTAAGTTTTAGTTCTGCCGCCTCGGCCAGTTCAGGCACTTTTTCAACACTGTAAACCTGATGGGCCAGTTGAGCCAATATGGCAGTCTGATACCCTGAACCGGTGCCGATTTCCATTATCCGGTCAGTTTTTTGTATCTCCAGAGCCTCTGTCATCAGTGCTACGATAAACGGCTGAGAAATCGTTTGACCGTAACCAATGGGAAGAGGGCCATCTACGTAGGCGTATTCGTCGTCCTCAGGCCGGACAAATATATGCCTGGGAACCTTACGGAAAGCATTCAGAACCTTGTCATCTTTAATTCCCCGGGATATCAATTGTTTTGCTATCATTTTCTCTGTTTGTTCCTGGCTTATCAGAAATCCCTCCTTAAAAAAATAGAAAAGCGCCCGAAGCACTTTCCCAACAGAAAGACTTTTTACCTGTAGGTAATGGTATCTTTATAAGCATTTACCAGCAGCTGCTTTTGTATCTCTGCAATTTCTTGTGCTGTAAATTTTTTATTGTGGTTCATATCTAAAAAATGCTTATAATATGAGAAAAACTGTTCCATAACTTGGTAGTTATTTTCCCTCACTACTTTGGGGTTATACTCCACCTGTGCTCTTTCTAAATATTGTTCCGCTAGATAGCATCCATCGAAATAGTTAAACTCATTAAACCTGAGTTTACTCTTTCTCGGTATTACCGGCTTAACTGACTGAATATACCAGGTAAGATCCTGTTCTAATCCCAGTTTTATTTTGAGTTCTTTATTGAGCTCGGAAGTATTTCTGAGCTCATTAATAACATCATCCAATTCACTGTCATTTTCACGATAATAAGACATGGGTTTTGGAAGATTCAAGAACACAAATGTATCAGAACGAGGATCTGTCTTTTCATTCGAAACCTGGATTTTCACCCGTTTCACCATGACTCCCTCCATCTGATTCCCCTCCAAAGAAATAAATATTTTCCTTATATAGTTTCCTTTATTATATTTATATTATTTCTTCGAAGAAAGAATGTTTTCCTTCTATTATTATAAACAATATTTGTAAAAAAACTTTAACCATTTATTATTAAATTGTAACTACTACTATTATTTCATGTTTCTTAAAACTATAATTCAAATAAAACAAGGTGAAGGAATATCTTTTAACGACACCAGTTGAGCAGAGTCTCCATGCTCCATTCCCTCAGCATAATATTGTTTTTTTCCAAAAATCCAGGAACCGCAAAGGATTCATCGGACAGTTTCATGGCTAAAACTTTCTTTCCCTGTCTCAGGGCCTCCTCTACTTCCCATTGAACCCAATGGGGGTTATCCGTTACCCTTTCCGTAATAAAACATATCACCACATCAGATTGGCAAATCTTTTGCCTCAGGCAGGAGCGAATATATTTATTGTTTTGGGGGTTACAGGGAATTTTTAAGGAAAGGTCATAAAATTTTGCCTCAACTTTAATATCACCTAACTTGGTGCGAAATCGGTTCACCAAATGGAAATCTCCGGTTTCGAAGGAAAAATATACTGTCCTTTTCATCAATTAAAACCCTTTAGGGACAGAATAAGACTGCTGTTAAAAAAGTACAGGTACATCCCGGTTACTTTTACTTTCCATATATTTTCTGCCGCCTTACCATACTGCTCCAACTGATAGCGATACTTCTTAATTAACTCATCCCGGGTCAGTCTGGAAGTATCATCGCTTTTATAATCAATAATCACCAGCCCCTCCTTTTCCTCTAAAATACAGTCTATTACTCCCTGGATAATTAAACGATCGTCTTTATGGAACGATTTTTTTAAAATTACTTCTTCCCCCTTATGGTTGGCCAAGATTTCCTCAGGTGGTACCGACAGAGTAAAAGGCACTTCCCGAAATACTGACCTGGCTTCTTTCATTCTTTCCCCCAGGGGACTTAAGAAAAATTTTAATATTTCTTCCGTATTAATACTCTCTTTTTCTAGATCCCTTAACAATCCCTGCTCCACCATCTGTGCCAACTGTTCATCAATGGACTCTTTGGAAAAGGGAAACTTCAAGTCAATCTTCTGCATAACGATATGATAAGCGGTCCCCCTTTCTGCACGGGTTAGGCCCTTCTCTTTTGATGAGGAAAATTCGTGCAGCAAATTGGACTTTTGCCGTAATAGATCCTGCATCCAAAAATCATCCTCCACAGGTTCCCAACTTCGGCTTTTCAGCTCCGATACAGACATTTTTGCAGGCTGAAGAGTAGAGCTAAGGTAAGGATAGCTCCAGGAAAGGTTTCTTGCAATCGCTTCTGCTCTCTCTTCCACCAGGGGAACAGGTTCTAACATTTTTATCTTTTCCACCCATTCATCTTGTTCACAACGTTGTACCTCCTGAGCAGCCCTGTCCTCTTGATTTGCACACAATTCTGCACTGCTCAATATGGTAATCTTCCATTTTGTAGACGCATCTCCTCCACCGCAGGCCACAGTTCCAGGATGAGTTAATACTTCCCCTGGCACCTCTTCAGCTTGAGGGCATAATATCGATGGGCCAATCCAGTCCAGGTATCTTTTTGCTGAAGCTCTGGCATAGCTGGAAATAGTATTGGGTTCCAGGTCATTGCTTTTCATCATATAATTACTCCATTGATCCACTTCCTGTAAATAATTATTAACAGACCCCACCATAATCAGTTTGTCTTCTGCCCGTGTCACAGCCACGTAAAGAATACGCATCTCTTCGGAAAGCATCTCCAAAGCCAAACGTTTTTTTACAGCCAGTTGAGGAAGCGTAGGATAAATTATCCTGCTATCCATATTAATCCTTTTAGGGCCAAATCCTAAGTTTTTATGCAGCAGGAAGTCCCCCTGCAGATCCCTCCGGTTAAACTGCCTGCCCAGACCAGCCAGGAAGACCACCGGAAATTCCAGGCCTTTGCTTTTATGAATCGTCATAATTCTAACCACGTTTTCCTGCTCTCCCAGTGCTGGAGCTGTCCCTAAATCGCCCCCTAAATCCTTTAATTTCTCAATAAAACGAAGAAACCTAAACAGCCCCCTGAAAGAAGTGGATTCATACTGACGGGCCCGGTCATATAGAGCCCGGAGGTTAGCCTGCCTCTGCCGTCCCCTTTCTATCCCTCCCACCAGGTCATAATACCCTGTCTCCTGGTATATATGCCAAATCAGTTCCCCTAACTCTCCCCTGTGGACAAAGGACTGCCATTTTTTTAAACGCTGCAAAAATGTTTCTATCTTGTTTATGAAGGAAAAATCCTCAAAAAGCGTAAAACCTTTGAGGGCATCATAAAAGGAATCTCGTTTATTTTCTGCTCTGATGATAGCCATTTCCTCTGCAGACAGCCCTACCAGTGGAGACCGGAGCACTGATGCCAGAGGAATATCCTGGTATGGGTTGTCCACCACCCTGAGAAGAGAAACTATAACTTCCACTTCTGCTGCATCAAAATACCCTGACCCCTGCTCCGCATAGGCAGGAATCTCCTGTTTCTGAAGTTCCTCCATGATGGTTGAAGTCCAGTTGGGAGCAGAACGCAGCAAAATTACCATATCCCTGTAGGTAACGAGGCGCCATATTTTTTGTTTTTTACAGTAAATTTGAAAAGGAGGCTTACCCTTCTGACCGGTAAACTCTTTTATTTTTTCTGCAATATAACGGGCCTCTAAAAGAGCGCTTTCTGTTTCTTCCGCTGCCAGAAAATGCTCCGTCTCACTTTCTTCCTTCTGCTCTTCTCCCTCTTCTTTCTCATCACGGTACACGGCTTTTACAGGTCCGTTTCTTATAGAGTTTTCATAAGATGAAGCGCTTTCCTGTTGTTCCCTTCGGGAAATGATTACAATTTCTGGGAGAAAAGGGCTTCCGCTGCTGCCCCCTCTTTCCTCTTCATTTTGCAATGGTAGAGAAGACAATTTTCCACAGGTAAGCTCTGCAGTCTGATCATAAATAATCTCTCCCACTGCTTCATCCATAATCTTCCTAAATAAAAAATTAACTCCCTCTAAAACTTCCGGTCGGCTGCGAAAATTTTTATTCAATACAATAGTTTTCCCAGAGCTCAGGTTCTGTTTGTAACGGGTCAGTTTATTAAGAAAAAGCTCCGGTTCCGCTAATCGAAACCGATAGATGCTCTGCTTTACATCCCCTACCATAAACAAGTTTGGTGCTGTTCCCTGTCCCTGTTCCATTCCCGCTTCCTCTCCCTGGATCTGTCCCTGTACTCTCCCTTTTGATTTTCCCTGTCCCCGGGAAACCAATCCAATGATAGCTTCCTGAACCAGATTTATATCCTGATACTCATCTACCATCACATGATTAAACCTGCTCTGATAATAAAGAGCCGCTTCAGAAGGTATAATTTTCCCGGTACCCGTATCCAGCGTCCCCAGAATCTTCAGAGTATAATGTTCCAGGTCAGAAAAATCTACCAGGCCTTTCTCTTTTTTAACCAGGGAATATTTCTCTTCAAAAGAATTAACCAGATCTACCAGTGCCTCTATAAGGGGAGACATTTCTTTTATTTCCTGGGCATAATCCTCCAGGGATTGCTGGAATAATTCCTCATGCATTCTCTTTACGTTTTTTTTGACCTTATCCCTGAGGTTCTGTGCTTTAGCCTTTAAGCTTTCTTCATAATCCTCTCCTTTACAGATTTTTAACCTTTCAAAGCTGCACTCATTAACAGCCCGGGCAAGCTCCTCCCAGGAGGCCCCAGAAGCCAGGCATTTTCCCAGCATCTCTTTTTCCTTTATAAAATTATTAAGGTACGGAACAGGCCCCCCAGGCTGACTGCAGAGGACCTCCGCCTGGGATAGCTGCTGTATCATTCCTTCCAACTCCAGTAAACAGTCCTTCAATAAAATTTCAACCCAGGGGGTTTGTTCCAGCATATCATCATCTCTTATCCGAAAGCTATCCGCTTTCTCCCGAAGCCACTCCCGGGGCTGGGGGTGACTTCGGGAAAAATCATACAGCTTAAACACCAGGTTTTTAAGGACGTCGTCTCCCCTTTCACTGCTGCAGGACTCCACCAGTTGATAAAAAGAGCTGGTTTCTTCCTGGTCCAGGTAATAGCTTTCCAATACCTCCTCCAACACCTCCTGTCGCAGAAGCTCTCCCTCTGTTTGATCAACTACCCGAAAAGTGGGATCCAGGTCCAGTAGATAGTAATACTGTTTTAGTACCTCCATACAAAAGGAATGGATTGTACATATGGAAGCCCGGTTGAGAAGTATCTGCTGACGTCGAAGGTGAGTTGATTCAGGCCTGGATCTGCTTACCTCCAGCAGTGCCTTGTAAATACGGTGCTTCATTTCCGCTGCTGCGGCATTGGTAAAAGTAACTACCAGAAATCCGTCCATTTCTTCAGGATTTTCCAAATCCGTTGTAAAACGAATAATCCTTTCAACTAATACCCGGGTCTTGCCTGAACCGGCGCCTGCGGACACAAGAACATTGCTGCCCCTCCAGTCAATCGCCAGCCGCTGTTCCAATGTCCAATCATTCTCGCCTTTATTCTTACTGTGCCGTCCCATCTAAACTTCCTCCTTCCCGGGAACTTGTTCTTTAAAAAACAGCATCTGCTTTAATTCTTCCTCCGGCCACTCTTTCAGGGTTTCAAAACAATTTTCCTCCAGCATCGGTTCAAACTGGCAGACTGCTTTATAACTGCAGTAGCTGCAGGCATTTTTCTTTCCCATACGATACGGATTAATATCTAACCGCCCCTGGGTAATATGACCGGCTATTTCCTCTATTTTACTCCGAACATGCTGCTGCAGTATTTTTAAAAAAGATTCTTCTACCAGTTTTGAATTTTTATGAAATCCGCCTTTTTGTTTTACGGCAACGGGAATAATATCAGAATCCCCTGATTCTTTCAACCTTTCATCCATAAGCGTAACGGCTTCCAGGTCGGCAAGCACCCTGCCCTTCATTCTGTAACTCCGATTAATCCTTTTCTCGATCTCTCGGGGATGTAAGATTTTAGCTGTCCTGATCAGGGGGGCGTGAACGTAAAAGTACAGTATCCCGGCGGGCCGTACCTCTTGCCCCAACCATTCCCGGGCATGGGTAATAACCACGTCCATATATACCATAAGCTGCAGGGCAAGGCCGTGATATATTTCAGCCAAATTTATTTCAGGCCGGCCTGATTTGTAATCAATGATTCTCACATAAGCACTGCCGTCCTTACCTCTGGCCAGGTCAACCCGATCTATTCTCCCCGTCATTTCCACTTGAAAACCATCGGGAAGTCTAAAAACCATGGGAGGGAGTTCTCCACTTGCTCCAAAGGAGAGTTCCAGCCCCACGGGGGCAAATCCGCTTCTTTGGGCATGTTTCCCCAGGATTACCGCGGTCCTTCCCAGGGTATCCTTCAATTTATTCATAATAAAGCGGTATCGGGCAGTGCTGAAGAGTTCCTCTTTTTGTAAACGAGGGGCCAGCCTCTCTATTTCCTTCTCCGCAAGTTGAAAACATTCTTCTCCTGAGAGTTCTCCCCAGTTTAACCCTGTGTCCTCAATACGGCGGGCAAAACTAAGCAGTGCCGCATGGAATAACCGCCCAATATCTGGAACCTCCAGACGATATATCTTTCTCTCTCTTAACTTCAGGCCGTATTGCACAAAATGAGCAAAGGGACAGGACCGGTATTTTTCCAGGCGGGAAATGCTAACTTTGAGCGGATTCCCATAGAGGTCACGGCTGATTTCTCTGCCCAGGCGCTTTTCCTCATTTTTATAAAACAATCCATATAGTACTTGTTGGGCCTGCCTCCTCCATTCCTCATCACCAATGAACCAATGATATATTTCCCACCAAAACGGTTGTATGTTTTTCCCCTTCTTCCATCCACTTAACTGTGCGGCAAGGGAGTTCAGGGCCTTTCGGGGATGCACGGTATGTAATTGAACCAGGCCATCATTGGTAGAACTTTCTTCTGGCAGAGAATTATTTTCTTCCTTTATAAGGATATTTTCTGTTTCAGTAATTTCCATCATATCAGGGAATATTTCTTTTATTTGCCCTATTACCGGAGAGGGAGGCAGGGCATTCCCTTCCTGGTCAGCCAGGGAATAGCTTACCCATAAAGCTTCCGAAGCCCGGGTTAAAACTGTATAGGTCAAAAACTGCTTATCAAAAAGCCTTCTAAGACTCCCGGGGGCCAGTTCCAACCCGCAGCCAATCAGTGATTCCCTTTCCTGTTCCGTTATGATCCCATTTTCTTTCGGACGGGCAGGTATGTTCCCCTCATTTGCTCCAGGGATAAAGGTAACCTTGATATTTCCAGGCCGGGTCCTTTCCAGGTCACCTACCAGTACCTGATCCACAGCAGGAGGTACCAATCCCAGACGCATCCCTTCAACCCCGGATTCTAAAACTTTACTAAAAATGACTGGAGTCAGCTTGTCTTCCACCATAATTTCTGTCATTTGATCCAAAAGCCCCAAAAACCCTTTGAACACCTGTACGTGTTCCCGGGCCTTATCAAGGGTTCCCTCTTCCACAGCTCTTTGACTCCAAATCTCCATTCGCTGTGCGGCCTGAACCTCTTCCAACAAAACTTGAATCGCATTTATTTTATCCTCTGCATGGGAACCTTCAGCCATGTTTTTTTGAAAGCGAACCAGGGGTGCTCTTAGGATATCTCGGGTACGGTTTATGATATCCAAATAATTTAATTCTTCTGCAGTTCTCTGCCTGGGTTCATCTTCTTCCAGGGAACTTCCCTCAAGATAATCCCAGGGCCTTTGATCCAACCAGCGGCTGCCCTTTATTCCAAAGGCCAGCACATAATTCTCCAGCTGCCACATATGCTCCCGCCATTTTTCCTCCTCCTGGCCTCTGCTTTCAACAGGGAGAAGCATTTCTGTTTTTATGCACCGAAAAACCGCATCATACGTCCAGTTGAAGCCTACCACTTCCAGGGCAGAACGGACAAACTCAATCAGGGGATGGTGCATAACAGTCCTTTTATAATCCAGGAAAAAAGGGATGTCATACTCTCTAAACACAGTAGAAATGATGTCTTTATAGCCCTCCAGGTCAGGAACCATCAATCCCATATCCCGCCATCGAAACCCATTATCCCTTACCAAAACAATAATCTTTCGGGCAATGTGCTCTATCTCTGAACGGCGGTTGGCAGCAGCAAAGAGGGCCAGGGCTTCAGAGGCTTTCCCCTTATAAGGTTGGGGGAAGGGCCTGGAAAGCTCTTTTTCTATATGCTGCAGTTCTGGCCTTTGGCAAAAACGATCTTTAGAGCCATTTTTAAGAAACGTAACTTCTGTGGCTATCCCATTCTTTTCAGCAATTCTTTTCAGGTTCTGGCAGGTTAGAGCGGTGGGGTAAAAAAGATCCAATTCCTCAATCTTTTCTGAGGAACTGCAATCCCTGTCCAGACAAAGGGTAACCGTAATCCCCGGACAGTGTGCCATCATTTTTTCTAAGACTCCATATTCTTGATTGGTAAAACCATAAAATTCATCCACCCATATTTCCGCAGTGGAAAGATAGTCAGAGCGATTCAGGTTACAGGACAGATGATTCAGGTAGTCTTCAGAATCCTGATACAGCCCTTCCATTTCTTCCTCCAGCTTTAGAAAAATAAATGCCAGGTCTTTTAATTTATTGTTGGATTGGGAATGGTTTTTGAATAGTTTAACCGGTATCTTTGACCGCTTCAATTCGTTATAAAATTCTACCATCTTTCCTACAGTTCCCGCTTTTTCTCCAGCAGCTCTGAGAGCTGTTAATTCCTCTTGGTATTTTTCCAAAAGTTTTCTAACCAGCATGCCTTTTCCGGTGTCATCTATGTAGAGAAAAGCCCCCCCTCCGGTTTCCTGCATAACCTTCCAGGCTAAACGCCGGAAACTCAAAACCTGGGCCCTGATCATTCCACCCAGGCCCGGGGTTGAAGCCAGGGCAAGTTCAAACTGGAAAGCTACCTGTTCAGGCACCAAGTATATTAACGGTTTTCCCCTGGGATTGGCCTTCAGCTTTTGCCTTATTTCTTCCAGGCAGAAACGGCTTTTCCCACTGCCGGACCTGCCAATAATCAACCTCAATGGACTTTTGGAAACCATATTGAACCTGCTTTCTGCCATTAATTAAATAAATATCTTTTTATTTCATGTATTTATTATAGCATAATCCCTGGAATACCTACAAACACATATTCGTTTATTGTCAACCCTGGCCTGAAGATTTTTCTAATATTTAACATTATGCTAACCCATTGATTTAAATAGCTTTATAAACTTTATATTATTTGGTAAAATAGAAATATAAATAACCCATATAATATAATATTATAATAGGATATTCAAATAAATTAAAAAGAGGTGTTCTCATGAACAATCAGATTAAAACCTTTGCACTGATGACCGGACTTACGGTGTTGTTTGTCGTCCTGGGGGGAGCTATTGGCGGAGACCAGGGCTTATATATTGCTTTTTCNCTGGCAGTCGTTTTAAATTTTATGGCATACTGGTTCAGCGACCGCCTGGCCCTGAGCATGACCCGGTCCCGCCCCCTTAAGCGGTCTGAGGCCCCTGACCTGTATGAAATGGTTGAGCGGCTTTCCAAAGAAGCAAATTTACCTACGCCCCGTCTTTTCAAAATGCCCACAGACCAACCCAATGCTTTTGCCACGGGCCGAAACCCCAACAATGCAGTTATATCTGTTACCGATGGATTACTGCGGCTGTTAAATAAGCAGGAAATTGAAGGGGTGCTGGCTCATGAACTGGCACATATTAAAAACCGGGATATTTTAATCAGTTCCATTGCCGCGGTCTTGGCAGGAGCTTTAACCATTGTTGCCCGTATGGGAATGTGGCAGAACATTCTGGGGGGAGGNCGCCGGAGAGAANGCGGTGGAGCTTCGGCCATTTTACAGTTGATTGCAATTATTTTGGCGCCCATTGCCGCACTGCTTATCCGAATGGCCATATCCCGTTCCATGGAATACCATGCGGATGCCACCGCAGCAAAAATCACCGGAAAGCCGGAAGACCTGGCAAGTGCCCTTTTAAGGCTTCAAAGTGGGGCACGGAACAGACCTTACCCGGTCAACGAAGCGGCATCACACATGTTTATCATTAACCCCCTGTCCGGGACCAAGGCTTCTATGGCAAATCTTTTCAGCACACACCCACCCATAGAGGACCGTGTTAGAAGGCTTAGGGGCAGATAACGAGAAGTTCTTTATGTTTCTTAATTTTTATTTAAATCCTGAAAGGGGGAAGGTACACCGTACCGATTAAAATGAAGGTAGTTTTTCA
>SL_3KL_010_SEDDRAFT_10000051_pt1 | contig 65459 bp, 59 predicted proteins | sample SodLakKL_010_SED_2_FD_10381 | JGI IMG/M metagenome (IMG submission 10381)
ACTCCACCTCCGTGAACCCGTCTCCCTCAGCCTCGACCGCCAGCCCTCCCGTTCCCCAGATCCTGGATCGCTTGATCCGCCAAGCGGTGGCCCGGGGGGCCAGCGACCTGCACCTGGAGCCCGGTCGAAAGCAAATCCAGGTCCGGGAGCGGGTGGATGGGATTCTCAGACCCGTACCCGGCGTTCCTCCGGTTTCCGGATCCGCCCTCGTTTCTCGGATCAAGGTCCTGGCGGGGATGGACATCTCGGTACGGATGAGGCCCCAGGACGGGGGGTTCGGATGAGGCCCCAGGACGGGGGGTTTCCCATGGTATACCGAGGACGAAGCTTCGCACTTCGGGTGTCCACTCTCCCCCTGGAGGATGGGGAGAAGGCCGTCCTCCGGATACTGGCCTCCGACGATACCCCCAGTCGGCTCGACGAACTGGGTCTGGACGGCTCCCCTCTGACCCGGCTGCGAAGGATCCTGCGTGGGCGCCAGGGCGTTGTTCTGGCAGCCGGTCCTACAGGGAGTGGGAAGAGCTCCACCCTTTCCGCCGCCATCGCCGAGCTGGACCGGGAGGCCCTGAACGTGGTGAGCCTGGAGGATCCCATTGAATACCGAATGGATGGAGTCAGCCAGGTTCAGGTCCGGCCTCAGGCGGGTCTGACATTCCCCACAGCTCTACGAGCCGTCCTCCGCCAGGATCCGGACGTGGTCATGGTGGGAGAGATCAGGGACCGGGAGACGGCAGAGATCGCCATGGGCGCTGCCATCACCGGCCACCTGGTCCTCTCCACGGTCCATACCATGGATGCGCCTTCGGGCATTGCTCGCCTCCTCCAGATGGGAGTTCCCCCCTACCTGGTCGCCGGCGGGCTGGCAGGAATCGTTGCTCAACGCCTGGTCCGAAGAATCTGCGTCTCCTGCCAGGGAGATCCGGCCGGGTGCAGCCGGTGTCCCGATGGCTATCGGGGTCGAACGGGGATCTTCCAGGTCCTGACCATGAACGAGGCACTGCGGGAAGAGATCGTCCGGGGTGCCCCCACTGCCCTTTTGCGCCGCCGGGCCCGGGGAGCAGGGATGGGCTCCATGGCGGAGGACGCCCGACGAAAGGTGGCCGAGGGCGTGACCTCACCCCACGAGGTGGCCCGGGTTCTCCGGGAAGATCCCGGAACGGTGTTTCCGTGCCGTCGCTGCCAGGCCCCTGTTCCCCCAGAGGCTGCAGGGTGTCCGTTCTGCGGTGGCCCGACCGCTCCTCACTGCAGCTGTGGGGAGCGGCTCCGTCGGGAGTGGCACTACTGTCCCTCTTGCCTCCGACAGGCTCCCCCCACGCCAGAGGAATCGGTCGGACCAGAAGGATCGGTCGCACATCCGGTTCCAAGCCCTCTCCTGGCGCCGCCGCTCAACCAACTCCGGAAAGAACCAAAAAGAACCCAGTAAGCCCTGGAAGGCCATTGAAGAAGTAGAGCGTAGTTGCCTGCGGGGACATGGGCCGAGAGTGCATGCCGGCCCAGGGCATGGGAGACGAGGGCAGGCCGAACTGCTACGTTGGGTTGGGAGAGGAGCGCCGTCGGGATTCGAGGATCATCCAGGAGAGCATCGATTCCCTCCTCCTCCAGGACGGGGGTCCTGGCTGGCTTCCTCGACTCAGGGTCGTCTCGTCCCAGGACGTGGACCAACACCATGGCGTCTGTTCCATCGAATGGAGCCCGAATCCGGGGGAGAATCATGAGCTCAGTCTCCTCTTGTCGTTGCCGCCGCTGAAGACCCGAATATGGATTCTATAATCCAGTTGGACCCAACCACCATCCTCCAGATTCGGAGGTTGGCCTCTCCCATGGGAGGGCTATGCTCATGAGCCGACCGGGCCTCAGACGACGGCTTTTCTGGACCCTCTTTCTGGCCGCCCTCATCCCGGCGGCCCTGACTCTGGGCGCCGGCACCCTCCTCTTCCGGGAGGTGGTGGCGTCCACGGGGAGCGCCGGCCCATGGATTGCCGTAGCCGACTCCGGCCGGGAGCTCCTGGAACTCATCGGGGACCGGGATCCGGACCCGGAGCTGCTGACGGCGGCCGAGCACCACCGCTCCGTCCTCTCCGAATCCCTCCGCCTCTCTCAGGTCTACGCCCTCCTGGGCGAACGGATCGTACTCCTGATCCCAGCCGGCGGACTCCTCCTCCTCGCTCTGGTAGCTGGAATCGCCGCCGTGGCCACCCGAAGACTGGCTACCACCCTGGCCACCCCGGCCGAGGAACTGGCTCTCTGGATTCGCAAACTTGGGGACGGAGAGGCCCTTCCCGCCCTTCAGGATGATCGCTCAGGTCGGGACATCGCAGAGTTCCAGACCCTGCGGACGGGCCTTCGGGATGCGGCCTGTCGATTGGACGAAGCCCGGAAGCAGGAAGTGGAACAGGCTCGAGCCCGGAGTTGGGCCGACATGGCACGGCGAGTGGCCCACGAAATCAAGAATCCGCTCACTCCCATGCGAATGGCAGCGGAGCGGGTGGCCCGATCCAGCGATGAGCGTGCCGCCGAGGCCGGTGAGGTGTTGCTGGAGGAAGTGGCCCGACTGGATCGTCTGGCCCGGGCGTTCTCCCAATTCGGACGACCGGTGGACGGTCCCCCATCGCCAGTTGACCTGACAGAGCTCATTCGGGGTGTGGAACGGCGCCTGGCCATCGAAGGGGCTCCCATCCAGGTCCAGATCCCTGAGAGGCCCGTGGTGGTGGAGGGGCACCTGGACGCCCTGGAGCGCATCGTCCGGAACCTGGTGAGCAATGCCCTGGAGGCCCAGGAGCTTCCCGGGGCACAGCGACCCGCGGCTTACGGAAATCACGTTGCCACTGGCCATTCAGCTTCCATTCTCGACGATCCGGCTCAGGATCGTCCAGCACCCGACCGTCCCCACGATTCGGACCAGAACCGATCCCAGGCTCCAGAGAGCCCGGCAGTGGAGGTGAGCCTCCGGATCGACGGGGAGGATGCAGTCATCACCGTGGCCGATCGGGGCCCTGGAATCCCGGAGGAGTTGCTCAAGCGGATCTGGGAGCCCGATTTCACGACTCGACGACGGGGGACGGGACTGGGGCTGCCCCTGGTCCGACAGGCCGTAAAGCATCACGGGGGGCAGGTTCAAGCATGGAACCGCAGCGGGGGGGGTGCGGCCTTCCAGGTCCGGCTTCCCCTCTCCCTGAGAGAAGGGGAGGAGTGAGGTGAGGATTCTGGTCGTAGACGATGAAGCCAATCTCCGTCGGATGATCCGGAGTCTCCTCCAGGAGGAGGGGTGGGCTGTGGAGGAAGCCGGAAATGCCGAAGAAGGCCTCCTCAGAGTCCAGGAAGCCCAGCCTGACGTCATTCTTCTCGATCTCATCCTCCCGGGCCAATCCGGATTGGAGGCCCTCCCCCGGTACCGGGAGGCCGCCCCCGGTACCCCGGTGGTCATGATGAGTGGGGAGGCCTCGCTGGAGGACGCGGTTCGGGCAACCCGGGAAGGAGCGTTTCATTTCCTCGAGAAGCCACTGGGCTCCGAGGCCGTCCTGGCCACACTTCGGGGCGCTCTGGAGGTGAGCCGGGCCCGAGACCTCTCCCGGGTTCTCCGGGAAGAAGTGGGACCTGGCGCCCAACTCGTGGGTGAGAGTCGCGCCATGAACAGGGTTCGGGAGACCATCGGGAAGGTGGCGCCTACCGAAGCCCGGGTCCTCATCACGGGCGAGAGCGGCACAGGAAAAGAGTTGGCAGCCACGGCCATCCATGCCCTCAGTCCCCGGGAAGGCCAACCCTTCGTCCGGGTCAACAGCGCCGCCATTCCCTCCGAACTGGTGGAATCAGAGATGTTCGGCCATGAGCGAGGAGCCTTCACCGGGGCCACCGAGCGCCGCCGGGGCAGGTTCGAGTTGGCCCACGGAGGGACCCTGTTCCTGGATGAAGTGGGTGACCTGGGCGCCGGAGCCCAGGCCAAGCTCCTCCGCACCCTGGAGTCCGGGGTGGTCCAACGAGTGGGAGGCCAGGAGAGCATCCAGGTGGACGTCCGGGTTCTGGCCGCTACCAATCGAGATCTGGCTGCGGCAGTGAAGGAAGGTACCTTCCGGGAGGACCTCCTCTTCCGGCTGGAAGTGGTGGTGGTCCGCATGCCCTCCCTCCGGGAACGCCCCGAGGACCTTCCGCTCCTGGTCAGGCACCTGGGAGAACGGCTGAGGGCCCGACAGGGACTCATCGTACCGGAGATCACCCCGGAGGCGCTGGAACTCCTGGCCAAGCATGACTGGCCCGGAAACGTCCGGGAGCTCCTGAATCTCCTGGAGCGGCTGGCCATTCTCCACTCCGGAGAAGGGGTGGACGCGCCGGTAGTGGCTGAGTTCCTGACCAGTGGATCGTCACGGCGGGAAGACCGGCCCCTTCCGGTCGACGAGGACGCAGGAGCCCAGGATCCTCGGAGCCTTCGGGATCGGCTGGACGACTTCGAGCGCGCCCAGATCCAGGGAGCCTTGACCAGGGCCGGCGGCAATGTGGCCGAAGCAGCCCGCCGGCTCCAGACCGACCGGGCCAACCTCTATCGACGGATGGACCGATTAGACCTCAGGAACGCCGACTGAAACCGCCCTTTGGACGAAGGCGGGATCCCCTCCCCCTTCGTCCCGATTCCCCACACGGAGGGATGGCTGTGCGATACTGCTCCATTCTGCTCATCCTCTTCCTGGCCCCCTGGCCGGGAGCGGCTCAGACCCCCCCCCAACCCGGCCCCCTCCCTGGGGAGGTCGAGGAGGAGATCCTGGCCCTTGCCAACTCCCCCTCGACTCTCCGAATCACGGGTCAGGGACGCATCCCGACAGGGACTTCCGTCCAGGGTGATCTGGTCACCCTGGGTGGAGATTTCACCTTGGGAGGCACCGTGCAGGGCCGCCTCATCGTGGTCAACGGCTCCCTTCGCCTGGAAGAAGGAGCCAGGGTGGACGGGGCGACCGTCGTGATAGGGGGAGAGGTCACGGGAGAGGAAGAAGGAGAGCTGACCGGGGGCCTGACCATCTATTCCGCTCCCCTCCTCTACCGCATCCGGAATGGGCAACTGGAGGGGACCCGAGGCGAAGTACGGGCCCCCAGTCCCTTCCTCGAGACCGACCTGGGCATCGGGCAGACCCGGTTCACACTCCGGGCCGCAGGCCCCTATAACCGAGTGGAGGGCCTCCCGGTCCAGTTCGGCCCGGTCTTCACCACAGGCGGCCGAAATCCCCTCGCCCTGGAGGCCTTCGGGATCTGGCGCTCCGAGGGTGGGTTGTCCCTGGACACCGAACGCCTGGGGTACGAGTTCAACCTGAGCCAGGGGCTGGGCGGGCGGGGGACCCTGTGGGCCGGGCTCAGCAGCTATTCCCGGATGGATGGAATCGAAGACCGGGGGATGAGCAACCTGGAGACGTCCCTCTCCAGCTTCCTCCTGCGTCGGGATTACAGGGACTTCTACGAGAATCAGGGATGGTCGGCCCACCTGGAATACCGGCCCCTCCAAACCCCCATCCGGCTTCGGGGAGGGTTTCGGGAGGAAGAGCACAGCTTCGTTGCCCCAGGTGGTCCCTGGACGCTGGGCGACCAGGATCGGGATTGGCGACCACAGCCTGCCGTGGCTGGGGGAACAGCCCAGTTCGTGGACGCTTCTTTCCTTCTGGACACCCGAGATGATCCGGATCGCCCATCGGACGGATGGTGGCTCCAGTGGCATGGAACCCGGCAGGTGGGAGGCACCCTGCACTCCACCGTTGCCCTGGAGGCCGGCGCCCACCTTCCCGGAGGAATGAGGGGGCCGACCTACGAGCGGGTCACCTGGAGCAGCTTGGACCTCCGCCGATATGCCCGGGTGAGTCCGACTGCCCAACTGAACATCCGGATCTTCGGCGCCGGCACCCTGGGCTCCGACCCCCTTCCTCCCCAGTTCCAGTCAGCCCTGGGGGGCGAGGGCTCACTTCCGGGCCATCGACGCTTCGCCATCGACTGCGGTGCGCGACTGGGGGGGCCCATCCCCCTGATGGAAGGGGGGGCCGCCGAGGAAGCCAGGAACTACCGCCATGGAACGATTTCCCTTCTACGGGTGCGATCGCACCAGTCTGGCCCAGTTGGAGTTCCGTCAGGACCTCCCCTTCAACTGGCAACCCATGCCCGACGCCTGGGCTGGATCCGAGTGGGCCCGGCCCATCCGGATCCAGCCCTCCCTCTCCATCTTCCTCAATGCAGGTCAGGGATGGGTCCGGAATGAAGAGGCGGACGCCCGTCGCTTCGACGCTACCCGGAGAGGGGATGCCGGGGTGGGAGTGGTGGCCGGTGCCCTGGGTCTCTACTGGGCGTATCCCCTGAATCAGAAGGAACGGGGCCTGAACTTCTTTGTCCGGTTGTCCCACCGGTTCTGATCGCCGTGTACTCCCTGATCTCCTTCCTTCTGACGACCGGGTTTCTTGCCCTGGGGTGGGCCTCTCCCGCTCCAGGGGATGCACCCATTGCACAGTCGGGCCAGGATGCGCCCCTGGCGATCCAGGTGGGCGCGGAGGAGGGAGACCCCCGCCTCACCCTCGGGCCTGTCCTCTTGAGCCAGGGAATCCGGAGCTCCATGGAGCGGGGACTTCCAGTCCGGATCCGGGTCGTCACCGAACTCTGGCGTCAGCGCTTCCTGGACTCCCAGGAGGCTCGCCATGAGTGGCGGGCATCCGTTCGCTTCGACCCTCTGGCTCGAGCCTACCTGGTGGAGCTGGGAAATGGCCAGATCCTCTCGGCCGCTACCCTGGAGGAGGCGACGGCCATCCTCTCCGATCAACTGCAGGTCCCACTCAGACCCGACCGCTCGGGACGGTTCTACTACCTGGCCCGCCTGGAGGTGGAGACCCTCTCTCTTTCGGACCTGGATGAACTCCGCAGATGGCTCCAGGGGGATCTGGCACCGGCTGTGGAAGGGGAGGAGGGGGGCGGAATACAGGCGGCCCTGGGACGGGGTCTCCAGCGGGCCCTCATTCGCGTCCTGGGTCTCCCTGGCGAGCGGTACCAGGCCCGGAGCCCGACCTTCCCTCATCCTGGGTAACACTCCCCGGGCCCCGGACGAACCGCCCCGGTCGGGCGCCTGTGTATTCCCCGTCCCGGATGACCGGGATCCCGTTCACCCACAGGTGCTCCACCCCGACAGCCAGTTGATGGGGCTCATCGAAGGTAGCTCGCTCCTCCAGGGCCTCCAGGTCCAGGACCACCAGATCGGCGTGGAAACCCTCGGCTACCAGCCCCCGATCCCGGAGACCGATTCGGCGAGCTACCGCCCAGGTGGACTTCATGATGGCCTCCTCCAATCCCAGAACCCCTTCATCCCGGACGTATCGACCCAGGATTCGAGGATATGTGCCATAGGCTCTGGGGTGGGGCTGCCCCGTGGCCGTCTCCGGATTCCATCCCCCTCCATCGGTCCCGAACTTCATGTAGGGAAGGGTGAGTTTTCGCCGCACGTTCTCCTCGCTCATGGCGAAGTACACCATCCCCACTCGGGACTCATCAGCCAGGACCAGATCCATGGCGGCATCCACCCATGACTCCCGGCCCATGGCCTCCGTCACCTCCGCCAGGGTCATGCCCACGTAATCCCGGTGCTCCGAGCGGGATACGGAGGCCACCACACTCCCTTCGGGGGTCGCCAGTCTGCACCAGTTCTCCCAGTCCCCCGGTGGTCCCAGGGCCTCGTCCCGGATCCGGGCCCGGGTCTCTGGATCTCTCAGATTCTCTTCCAACCGGTCATCGGCCTGGGTCCAGGGAGGGAAACAGGCGGTGAGGCCCGTAGAGCCGGCGGTGTAGGGGTACATGCCGGCACTCACATCCACTCCTCGGTCCCGGGCAGACTGGATCCGATCCAGGACCTCCTCGGTGGCGTCCCAGTTCTCTACCCCGGCCAGTTTCAGGTGATAGATCTCCACCGGTGCCCCGGACGCCTCACCAATCCGTATGGCTTCATCCAGGGCCTCCAGGATCCGAAAGGATTCGTTCCGCATGTGCGTGATGTAGACCCCTCCGTATTCGGCCACTACCCGAGAGATCTCCACCAACTCCTCGGTCCCTGCATACGCTCCCGGAGGATAGATGAGAGCCGTGGCCACTCCGAAAGCCCCCTCTTCCATGGATCGGGCCGTGACGGCGCGCATGGTGTCGAGTTGGGCATGGGAAGGGGGGCCCTCCCGACTCCCCATGGCATAACGCCGGACTGTGGTCCCACCTACGAAAGACCCCACGTTCACGGCCACCCCGCCTGCCTCCATCTCCTGCAGCCAGGCACCGAACCGGGTCCACTCCCTGGCTCTCCGGACCGCNGTGGTATCTGCCGGATCCACCTGNCCCAGNACCAGGTCGTTCACCGGAGCCGGGGAGTTGGACTCGCCCATGATCTCGGTGGTGACCCCCTGGAAGATCTTGGACAGGGCAGAGCCATCGGCAAGGTACCGGAGATCGGACTGACCATTCAGGTCGATGAACCCCGGCGCCAAGACCATTCCGTCCAACTCCAGCACCTCCCTTGCCCGATCTCTCGGCAGGGTTCCAGGCGGGGCCACCTGGTCAACCCGGTCACCGCGGATGGCAACGTCCGCGTATTGCCAGGCCGTTCCGGTTCCATCCACCACCCGAGCACCCTTGAGCAGGAAATCCCAGGGCTCAACGGGCTGAGGGTCTCCCGGAAGACGAGGTGAAGCACACGCGCTCAGGGCCACCACCAGGAGCGCCACGAGGAGGGAGAGACCGGACCTCATCCGCCGAACTGCTGGACTCGATGGGTCAGCGCATCGATCCGGGGAAGATCTGGGGAGACGCCAATCCCCGGGCCTTCGGGCAGGTGCATGAGCCCATCCTTCAANGCGAACTCGGGGTGAACCACATCCTGGCTCCAATATCGACGGGAGGCAGAGATGTCTCCCGGCAGAGTGAACCCCGGTAGGGTGGCCAGGGCCAGGTTATGAGCCCGCCCCACCCCCGACTCCAACATCCCTCCACACCAGACCGGTACGTCCGATTCCCGACAGAGATCGTGAATGGCCCGGGCCGAAGCCAGCCCCCCCACCCGTCCCGGTTTGATGTTGATGATGCGGGTAGCGTCCAGATCCAGAGCCAGACGGGCGTCTCCTTCGGACCGGATGGACTCGTCCAGGCAGATGGGAGTCTCCAGCTCTGCCTGCAGACGGGAATGGTCCAGAATGTCCTCATGTCCAAGGGGCTGTTCGATCATGATGAGCCCCAGGTCATCCATCTCCCTGAAAAGGGAGATGTCATCCAGGGAATAGGCCGAGTTGGCATCGGCCATGAGGAGCGCTTCAGGAAAACGATCCCGAACCTTCCGCAGCATCTCCAGGTCCCGGCCAGGCTTGATCTTCATCTTGATCCGGGCATACCCCTCCTCCAGGTAGCCCTCCACCTTCCGAAGAAGGGTGGTGTCTTCCGGCTGGATCCCAACGCTCACCCCCACGGCCAGGGGATCGCCCCGTCCCCCCAGGAGCTCCCAGAGAGGCACTTCCAGGAGGCGGGCCTGAAGGTCCCAGAGCGCCATTTCGATCCCCGCCCTGGCCATTCGGTGTCCTCGAACCCAATCCACCGGCGCCAGGAGATCCTCCGGCCCCTCCATCTCCGCTTCCAGGAGGGGCGGAAGGAGGAATTCGGTGAGGATGTGCCAAGCCGTTTCCGTCGTCTCATAGGAGTAGGACGGGTCCTCGGCCGCCACACATTCGCCCCACCCCACCTGGCCCTCGGCCTCCACCTGCAGGAGGAGAATCCGTCGGTGGCGCCGGGCGCCAGAGCTGATCTGGAAGACCTCCCGGAGGGGGAGACGGATCTCCCTGAGCTCAATTCGATTGGGTCGCATCAGTCCATGGCTCCAAAGATTTCGTCCACCTGTTCCCACCCCGTCCGGAGGAGGAAGGTATTGTTTCTCCCGTACGACTTATCACCCAGAAGGTAGAAGGACGGCTCCGGATTCGAGAGGGCCTCCGCACCGTGGCTCTCCTGGTTCAGGCAATCGGCTTCGCCACCCCCCAGCAACGCTGCCGCCAACTTCATGGGCCCGGAAGTGGCATAGCATTCATGGACCTGAAGCTGGCGATAGAGCTGGTGGTCTCCCACCCCACCGGTGAGTGAGAGGATCCGGTCTACGCGGATCGTCTCCCGGGCCCCGTCCCTGCGAGCCAGCCGGACCTCCACCTCCTTGCCCACCGGACAGAGTGCATCCACAACCCGGCCGGGGAGGGCCTGGATGGCCGGCGATGCCCCTTGCACCAGGGCGCTGGCTCTCCTGGTCAGCTCCCTCCGCCCCGGAAGGGGGTCATTCTCCACCGCTCCCAGCGAAAGGTCCTCGGATCGGAGAAGCCAGAGTACCCGGGTGTCCGGAACGGACTCGGCCAACTCGGACAGGGCCCGGGCCGCCGTCTGGGCTGAGTGACCGGCACCGGCCAGGAGGATGGTCTTCCCCCCCCAGACGTTTCGCTCTCGGGGGAGCTCAGGGATCATCCGCTGAATCCGATCGTCCAGTTGCCGTTCCCCTGGCGCCGGGATTCCCCCATCTCCCAGCGTGTTCGGGTTCCCCCAGGTTCCCGTGCAATCCAGGACCACGTCGGCGTACTCCACCCACTCCCGGCCGTCCCCCCCTTGCAGGAGGACCCGGAAGGGCCGGTGCAGGCGTCTGCCGCCGCCGATTTCCTCGTGCTTCAGAGTGCCCTGGCGCCCAACCGCCACCACCTCCGTTCTTGTGTGGAGGGACTCCCGGAGCCCTGAGAGCCGCCAGAGGGGATCCATCACCCGGTCGACCAGCTCGTGCCCCGTGGGTTGGGCCTTCTCGTCTACTCGAAGGGGCTTTCCCGCCTCCTGGAGGCCCTGTCGCATCCGGTGGGAGACGTTCATCTCCCAAGGGGTGAACAGGCGAACATGCCCCCACGCTCTCACATGGCCGGCTGGCACAGGGGCCGCCTCGTAGACCCTCAGGCGGAAGCCGGAGGCCCGAGCCGCCAGCGCTGCATCCAGCCCAACCGGGCCGGCTCCCAGAACAGCCAGGCGCCGCAGGCCCCCCTCCCCATCTCGTGGGGGATGGGGGTGTGTCCAAGGATCCATCAGTTCTCCCATACCTTTGGAATCAAGACGCGTAGCACCCATCAGCTCCCGGTTCGGACCAGAAGGTATCGGGACACCGGGCCACCTCTTCGAAGGTGACGTACCTCCCACCCTCCGGCCAGATAGTGGGACAGGGTCCGGCGGGTCACCTCTCGCCATTGGCCAGCCAGGGCCGGATCGCCGTCACGGAGCTCCTGGATCGCCGCCGGGACGGCCACCGAAATGATCTGGGCATCCAGATCCAAGCGGGGAGTTCCGGGCCGGGGCCAATCGCCAGACCCACGGGAACCCGCCACGACGCCCAGGGCCTCCCGGACCGTCTCTCCACCCTCTTCCTCCACCTTGGCGAGGTCGTGGCCAGCCCCACCAGCGCCCCGGGCTGCTGCCCGCTCCGCCCGATGGGATTCCAGCTCCCACAGCGCCACCAGGCGATCAGTGGCCAGGCCCTGGTGGAGGGGAGAGTTGGACTCGCCGTACATATCCTCCACGTACTCCCTGGAAACGGCACCCAGTCGCTCCAGGTTCAGGTACGCATTCCGGGACTCCAGCGGGTCGAAGGTCCAGAGCATACGAGCCACCCCCTTACGGAGGACTACCTCCCTCTGATAGAGCTTCAATCGGGTTCCCAGTCCCGAGTCCCTCAGGCCCGGCCGGACGGCCAGCATGTCGGACCAGTGGACCAGCTCCCCCTCCTGGACCCCCGTGAGCCCAAAGACGAAGGCAGCCAGCGTCCCCTCTTCGTCATAGGCGCCTGCCGCCACACCTCCGAGTCGTTGGCTGACCCGGAGAATGGCGACAGGGACCCGCTCTGAGAATCCATCGCCCCAGACCGCCTCCTGGAGTTCCACGCACTCCCTGAAGTCCGCCATGCACTGGAAGTCACGAATACGGTACTCCATCCTACCTCGCGATATAGACGGTGGTCTCAGGGCACCCGGCCGGCGATCCGGGCCAGGCCGGCCCGGGCCGACACACGAAGCTCACCCGAGGAATCCCCGCGCTCGAAGAAGGTCATCCAGCGGAGCGTGGGATCGGGCATCCCGGAGGTTCAGACACCGAACCCGGGTGAGCTTCTCCACCAACTCCACACCGGCCAAGGTATTGGAGGTGATTCCAGTCACCAGGTCGGGGACCAGGTCGAAGGCCTCCATGATCCCCAGGACGGCGTACGGATCAGACGCACAGAGGATGGTCAGCTTGACCGATTCGCTGATCCGGCGAACTGCACCTGCCCCGTTGTACGGCTCCAGAGGCGACGCGCCCACCTCGATGACGGCTGCATCCGCCGGAACGTCGGACATTCTGGCCAGGAGTCCCTCCAGCTTCCTGCCATATTCCCGTGGCGGGCAGATGGTGGAGGGGAGGCCCATGTCCACGAAGTCGAAGATGGACTCGGCCCCAGAGTCGGCCATGGTCAGGATGTCCCGGTACCGGCTGGCCCCGGTCACCTTTCCCGCCAGAACCCGCTGCTTCTCCTGTCGAAGCCGACGGATGACCACCCGGGCAGCCGCCGTCTTACCCGCCGACATGGAGGTGCCGATGATCATGACGGCCGGGACGTTCAACCCCTGGGGCGGACCGACAGCAGGTTCAGGCCCCTGGGGTACGAAGTTCTCCATCTCCAGGAGCTGCCCATCCCGGGCCACGTGTCCGCTGTAGCGCATCCGACAGAGTGGAGGGATGAGGCTGGAACGGGAAGTACATCTTCCCATGAGTCCTCCACCGGTGAGGAGCTCCATGATCCCATCCCCCTCCACCGCCTCCCAGCTCCCTGTGGCTTCCAGGGTGGCATGACGGTGGCCCAGGGCGCCCACGACCACGTCACCCTCGGTCAGCTCCACCATCCTGCCACTGGCCAGTTCAGCCATGGAGGGAGAAGGGTCCCCCAGGACCTCAGCGGCCACGTAGTCTCCGGTGGCCCACCGATTTCGGGCCAGAGGTTCCAGAGAGAAGGGGATCTCTCCCAGGTCCGAGATCCGGGTCATGGAGGTGAGAATATACCGGTCCTTCATCCCGCACCCCCCGGGTTCCGGAGGTCAGGAAGGAGGAGGATCCCTGCCAGGAGTGCAGCCCTCTCCGGCATCCTCTCCACCTCCAGGTATTCATGCAGGGCGTGGGCCCCATCACCTACGGCGCCCAGCCCGTCCAGGGTGGGGGTGAAGAGGCTGGTGGTGTTCCCATCCGACCCTCCCCCGGACATTCCCTCCTCCAGGGTCAGTCCCAACTGCTCCCCCACCTGTTCAGCTGCCTTCCAGAGGGCCCGGTTGCCAGGGGTGGGCTCCATGGGCGGACGGTCTACAGCCCCCACGATCTCCACTGTCGTTCCCGTCGTGACCCGGGCCGTGGCCACCAATCCCCGGACCTGCTCTTCCAGCCAGCGCCCGTCGGCAGCGGTCTGGACCCGGACGTCCACAGTGGCTGTGGCCTCGGCCGCCACCACATTGGGGCGGGTTCCTCCGGTGATCTCTCCCACATTGACCGTGATCCCCCGTTCCAGGTCGCTGAGCTGGTAGAGCTTTTGTATGAGGTAGGACAGCTCATGGATGGCGCTGGCCCCTTCACCTGGTGCCAAACCCGTATGGGCACTCCGACCTCTGACCCGGACCTCGAAGCGGCCTCCACCCCTTCGAGTGGTCTTCAGCTTCCCCACCGGCTCCAGCGCCGGCTCCAGCACCAGCGCCCGGGCCGCTCGGCGGGCCACATGCCGGACTCGATTCTCCGATTCGGGGCTCCCGATCTCCTCATCGGAGTTCAGGAATACGGTGGGTGTCACCTCCGGTTCGAGCTCCAACGCCTGCAATGCTTGCAGGGCGAAGAGACTCTGGACCAACCCTCCCTTCATATCGAAGACGCCTGGACCCTGGACCCGGGACTCGTCCGTCCGGATGGGCATGGTCTCCAGCGTTCCCACAGGCCACACCGTGTCCACGTGGCCGACGAGAACCTGGAGGGGCCGACCACGCTCCCTCCGCTGGGGCCGAGCCCAAAGCTGGCCCCCCGTGGACTCACCGGTGAGCCGCCTCACCGTGAAGCCCAGCCCCTCCAGCTCCCGGGTCATGACCCGAAAGACGGGCTCCTGGGTCTGGGGGACGGTGGTGGGGCTCTCCAGGCGGGTGAGTTCCTCCAGCAGCTCGAGCATCTGGTCCGTCCGGGGCGTCAACCACTCCAGCAGTCGGGGTGTATCCGGATGAGGTTCCATGATCAACGCTGGAATCCCGCAGGGAAGGGAAAGGGATGGGTCTTGGTGATCTCGGCATACCGACCCGGGTTCACGTAGACCAGAAGGGGGCTTCGCCGGATCACCTCCTCGTCCTCCACCCCCGTGGCCCGGACGGCCTCGGCTGGGACCCGGGCGGCCACGACCCGGCCGGCAATGAGGCTTGCCCGGCCAAAATCGTCAACGATCCGGTCCAGCTCACATTCCAGGACCAGGTGGGCGTCCCGAAGGACCCTGCCCTCCACCACTTCCGCCGGAAGAGTAGGGAGGGATGAAAGGCCTGGCGTCGGCTCCTCTTCGTTGCCACATCGGGGAGCAGCAGTCAGGCTCGTCACCACAACCTGGTCCGGTCTGGGAAAGCTCACCGTGAAGGTGCCATGCTCCTGGACATTCTGGTAGGTACCGTGGCTGGGAGTGCAGACGAAACCGAAATGCCCTTCCCAGCCCAGGGGCGTCACCATGTGTTTGGGCGCCAGGTCGTATCCATCCCCCTCCCGGGTACCCACCACCACCAGGGGCGCCGGGGTGAAGACCCGATCCCAGATGGGAAATCGGAGGTCCAGTCGGATCAGGCCGTCCTCTCCGGCCTGGGAGGGCTCGTTCATGGCGACTCCTCAGTATAAAACAGAATATAGATACTAGAATACATGCTCTTGTTCAGCCCTTATCCGTAGCGGCCACCCACTGCGTAGCTGGCGTCCAGGAGCTCCACGGGATGAGCCACCTCCACCGGCGAGTCCAACAGCCTCAGGTGTGCTCCGATCTGCATCATGCAACCCGGGTTTCCCGTGGCCACCACCTGGCACCCGGTCCGGGCCACGGCCAGGGCTTTGTCCCTCCCGATCCGTCCTCCCAGCTCTGGATGGGTGATCCCATAGATCCCCGCACCCCCGCAGCACTCCCCATCCCCCTCCAGAGGCCTGAGCTCCAGCTCGGGAATCGTGGACAGCAGACGCTCCCCGACCCCGGATACCCGCTGGCCGTGGAGCAGGTGGCACGGCGCATCGTACGTAACAACCAACGGGATGGGCCCGCCCTTCGCCGGGGTCCGCCCCTCTCCGGCCAGGAGAAACGTAATGTCCACCACCCGCTTGGAGAACGAGGCCCCAGCTTCGTCCAGAAGCTCTCCGTACTCCCGCATGATGGCCCCACAGCCGGCAGCGTTCACCACGACGTAGTCCAATTCATGCTTCTGAAATGCCGCCACATTCCTCTGGGCCATGGCCCGGGCGGTCCCCAACTCGCCTCCATGGGCGTGGAGGGCACCGCAGCAACCCTGGGTCGGAACCTCCACCACCCTCCAACCATTGATCTCCAGAACCCTGCGTGAAGCGTCATTGACGCGGCGGAAGAGTTGGTCCTGGACGCAGCCCGTCAAGAGGGCTACCACCCCCCGTTCCTCTCTCGCGTCCTCCTCTTCCTGCAGCCCTCCACCCCTCAACCCTTCCTTCGAGTCCGGCCCCGCGCGGCGAGAGAGGAGTCGGGCCGGTGCCGATGCAGCCAACATGGCCGCACCCAGTCGCACCCTGCCTGCCACTCCCCCCTCCTCCTCCCTCCGGCCCCACCTCCGCCCCAGCACAGCCGGAAGTCTGGAGGCCCGCAGTAGACGACTCGCCCACATCCACGGATAGAAGAGCGCCGCATGCCCGATGGCCTGGAGCAGGCTCCGCTGCAGCAGCGAGGGAGACCGGGCTTCCACCGCCACTTCTCGGGCCCGCTCCAGAAGATATCCGTACTCTACCCCTGAGGGGCACACGGACTCACAGGCCCGGCACCCCAGACAACGGTCCAGGTGACGCTGAAACGCCGGCGATTCAGAAGAAAGGCGCCCTTCCGCCACCGCGCTCATGAGGTGGAGTCGACCCCGGGGGGAGTCGGCTTCGTCTCCCAATCGGGTGTAGGTGGGACAGGCCGGGAGACAGAACCCACAATGGACGCAGTGGGACAACCGGTCCGCTTGCTCGGCAAGCGCGGCGCCCAGCATCCCTCCTGGTCGGTTCTCCCTCTCCCTCGTCATGTCTCTCCTCTCCCCATGAGAGCCCCCAGGCTCCGGGTGATGCGGCGGATCCCCGCCTCCCCTTCCCAGGCCAGGACCGCCCGGACCAGGCGACGTCCAGATGGTCGATAGGGGAACCACCACGGCTCTCCCCGAAATTCGAATCGGTTCTCCAGAACAGCCCTGGACCGGCTGTAGGAGAGGAGACCTTCATCCCCCTTCACCCGCGAAAAGCCACTCTCCCCCCGCCCCCCCATGGGCAGAGCCGGGACGGCCCAGTGAGAAAGAGTGTCGTTGATGGAGAACCCCCCACCTTTCAACCGGGCGCCCAGGGATCTGGCCCGGGACAGGTCCTGGCTCCAGACAGAAGCGAAGAGGCCCATGGGGTGGGCGTTCACCCGTCGCACTGCCTCCTCCTCGTCGGCCACCGAGGCCACGGGAAGCAGTGGGCCCAACGTCTCCTCCCGCATGACCTGCATCCGATCGGTAGCGTCGGCCAGCACGGTGGGGAGGAAGACGTTGGATGCCGGATCGATGCGGCCGCCGCCACAGAGGATCCGGGCGCCTCGCTCCACTGCATCGGCCAGTTGGGCCTCCACCACCTCCAACTGCTTGGAAAGAACCAGGGGCCCCACCTCCGCTTCCCCGCCCGACCCAGCCTTCAGGGCCGAGACCTCCCGGGTCAGACGCTGAAGAAAGCTCTCATAGACCGAGGCTTCCACGAAGACCCGCTCTGTGGCCAGGCAGGTCTGACCGGCATTGTAGAAAGCTCCAAACGCCACGCCCCGGGCCGCTCGATCCAGGTCGGCGTCGGACAGGACGATGGCCGGATCCTTCCCGCCCAACTCCAGGGAGACGGGCGTCAGGTGGTGGGCCGCCGTGGCCAGGACCTTTCGACCTACCGAAGGGCTTCCGGTGAAGTGGAGTCTATCCACCGAGGATGCGGCCAGAGCCGCCCCGGTCTCCCCATGGCCGTGGACCACCTGGAGCAAACCTGGAGGGAGATCCGTGTCAGCCACCAACTCGTTCAGGATGGCACCGGTGAACGGGGCGTGTTCCGACGGCTTGAGGACGACGGCATTCCCGGCAAAGAGAGCCGTCAGGGTCGGCTCAGCCGACAAGATGAACGGATAGTTCCAGGGAGCGATGATCCCGACTACACCAAAGGGCTCCTGGAGGATATAGCCCCTTTTCCACGCCAGCCAACCCGATCGGACCCGCTTCCGCTTCAGCATGCGGGGAACCCGACGTTCGTAGTAACGGCAGACGCTCACCACCATGGAGACCTCGGTGAGGGCCTCCACCTCCGGCTTTCCCGTCTCGGCCACGATCCGGTCGGCGATCTCCTGGGCGCGACGAGCCAGAACCTCCCGGAAACCCGCCATGTGGCGCACCCGATCCCTCAACTCCAGGGACGCCCACCCCGATTGAGCCTTCCGGGCCCGGGCCACAGCCGCCTTCACCTCTTCAGGACTGGACACGGGGACCGTCCCCAGGGGCGCTCCGTCCAGGGGACGACGGACCATGAGGAGTTCGGGTGACTCGACGTCACTCATGACGCTGCTCCTCCCATCGCCCGGGAAGAACGCCTGCAGGATCGAAGACCTGGATGAGCCGTCGCGTCAGTTCCCGGTCCTGGGCCCCACCTTCTTCCAGCGCTGGGCCCTGAGTGGGAGGAGACGCCGGCTGGGCTCTGCCTTCCGTCTCCCACATCCGCAGGAGGCCGGTGGTCAGGTGCACGGCAAAGCCACCCTGGACCCGCCCCTTCCCCCTCGCCTTCGGGAGCCAACCGGCTCGATCCAGACACCCCTCCAGCTCCGATGGCCTCACTGAAATGCGGATGGCCGCCTGCTCCCCCTCCTCACGGGCCTGCCGACGCCAGAACACCCTTGACGCCTCCCCATCATGGGTCGTAGTGGCCTCTCCACACGCCTCCCGGGCTGCCGCCTCTACCCGAGAGACCACCTCCCGGCCTCCCGTGAGGCGAAGGAGCACCCTCGCTCCTTCGGCGCCACCGCTCTCGCTCATGCCCTCGCTGCCAGAGACCAGTTCCAGCGCCGACACGGGAAAGGGCATCCGGCGAAGCCGATGACCCAGATTCAGCGCTTCCAGCACCCCGGGCCGGAACCAGACCATTGTCCGGTCCGTCTCGGGCCTGGGATGGAGGCGCATGGCCACCCGCCCGATGAAGCCCAGGGCCCCTCGACTCCCGCAAAGGAGGCGGACCAGGTCGAATCCGGCCACATTCTTCACCACACGGCCGCCCAGCTCCAGGATCCGCCCCTGTCCATCCACCACCGTCATCCCCAGAAGCAGGTCCCGGGGATGCCCGAACCCAGCCACCAGGGGACCGGGAAGGCCCTGGGCCATGACGCCTCCCAAGGTAGCCGTCTCATCCCCCGGTGGATCCAGGGGAAGCCACTGAGCTTCCGGTTCCAGGACCCGGTCCAGCTGACCCAGATCCATTCCTCCCTCCACCTCCATGGTCAGATCGGCGGGCTCGTAATGGACAACCCTCTCCAACCGGGATGTGGACAGGAGCAACTGGGGCGCCGACAGGGCACTGACGGGAGTTCTTCCACCCCCGCCGGTGGGACGGACCGGCCATCCCTCTTCAGCTGCCACTCTGAGGAGAGCGCCGGCCTCCTCCAGATTGGCTGGAGCCACCATGACGGGAGAGGGCGTCCCCTTCGAGCCCAGGACAGCCTCCTGACCCAGAAGTCGGGCCACCCGGTCTCGGATCACCTCCTGCTCTGCCCCATTGTCTCCCAACCCAGGGGGGGGACCCCCCTCACCGGCCCATGGAGACCGGGAACCCGGCTCTGGCACCGGGCGGCGCGTTCTCGCCTGGCTTCCCTTCCCCAGGAGGGCGTACTCATCAGGTAGCACCTTGCCTGGATTGCAGAGGCTCTGGGGATCGAAGACCTCCTTCACCCGAGCCATGGTCTCCAGGACCGCCGGCGAGAGCACCAGGGGCAGATATCGTCGCTTGTCGAGACCCACCCCATGCTCCCCCGTGATGGTCCCGCCAGCCTCGATGCAGACCTCCATCATCTCTCGGGACGCCACTTCCACCCGGGCCAGCTCATCCGGGTCATTCCGGTCAAAGAGGAGGTTGGGGTGGAGGTTGCCATCGCCGGCATGGAAGACGTTGGCAACCCTGAGTCCGTGGCTCCGACCGATCTCTCCGATGCGCGCCAGGACCTGGGGAAGGCGAGTCCGGGGAACAGTGGCATCCTGGACCAGGAGATCGGGCGCGATCCGGCCCATGGCTCCAAAGGCCTTTTTCCGGCCCTTCCAGAGCGCTTCACGGTCCTGGGCCGTGGCCGCCGTCCGGATCTGGGTGGCACCGGCCCGGCGGCAGTGCTCCCTGGCGGCTGCCACCTCCCCATCCAGCCCTGCCTCCACCCCATCGAACTCTACCACAAGGGCGGCGCCTGCATCCCGAGGGTATCCGGCTGCGAAGATGGAGTCCTCCACAGCCCGGATCGTCTCCTGGTCCATGATCTCCAGCGCCGCCGGGAGGAGTCCCGCACCGATGATCCCTGACACGGCCTGGCCCGCTTCCTCCAGGGAATCGAACATGGCCAGGAGGGTCCGGACGCCCTCCGGCATGGGGAGGAGATCCACCTCGATCTGGGTCAGGATCCCGAAACAACCCTCGGATCCGACGAAGAGGCCGGCCAGATCCAGGGGGAAGTGGCCCTCCCCCCGAAAGCGGCCATCCCCCCGGGTGAGCTCCACCAGATTGCCGGAAGGGAGGACCACCTGGAGCCGCCGGACATATCGGCTTGTGACCCCGTACTTGAGGCAGTGGGGGCCACCGGAGTTCTCCGCCACATTTCCGCCCAGGGTACAGGCGCTCTGGGACGACGGGTCAGGGGCATAGTACAGGCCGTAAGGCGCTGCCTCCCGCGTGAGGTGGGCGTTGATGACACCAGGCTCCACACGAGCCATCCGGTTCTCTGCGTCCAGCTCCAGGATCCGATTCATCCGGGTGGTCGCCACCACCACTGCACCATCCACGGCCAGGGCGCCCCCGCTCAGCCCCGTGCCGGCCCCTCGAGGCACGAAGGGCCATTCCTCCTGGTGAAGGATCCGCACCACCTCCTGGAGTTCCTGGCTCCCTCCCGGAAGAACCACCGCAGCAGGGGGGAACCGATACTGGGTGAGGCCGTCCGATTCATAGACCAGGAGTTGGTCCGGGTCGGAGATGAGTGCCCCATCCCCCACGACTCCGGAGAGCCTGGCGTGAAGGGTGCGGGAAAGTGCAGGAGAATCCGAAGGCACGTGGAGATGCAGGGAGGGGTGGGTCTGGGCCGGGATGGAGCGTCCCGGTTAAAAGGCCGTTGAATAAGTACAGGGAGCCACCGTTGGGAGCGCCTGGGAGCCACATCATAGGCGGCGACCCGCAGACATAGCGAAAGCTACGTCGAGGGGAGCCAACGAGCGAGGGGGTTCCCGTCCGCTGTCTCTCAGTCCGCCAGCATCCCGCCGGCTTCCGTAGGGGCTCCCTGGGCGGGAAAGGGAGTCACATCCAGATATTCCAGGATGGCGCGGACGCTCCATCCTGCCCCCTCCCGGAGCGCTGCGGGAAGCGCGTCTCCGTAGACCCGGTCTACCAGTTCGTGGATTCCCTCCGACGACCCTGGGTCCACCTGGGGGGACAGATTCTCCAGAGCCTGGCGCACCCCCTGGATTCTGGCCAGTCGATGGGCTCGGAATCGGTTCAGCGCTTCGTCGGGATCCAGGAGGGGCGGGCCATGGGCAGGAAGGATCTTCCGGGGCCGTAGCGCCTGAACCCGATCCAGCGAACTCAGATAGTCTCCCACACACCCGGGGTACTCTCCCACCCAGGTCGTCGTACCTGTCCCCAGAACCAGGTCCCCGGCCAGGAGAATCTCTGCTTCCTCCAGGTAGAAGCAGAGATGGTCTCGGGAATGCCCCGGCGTGGCCACCACCTGCACCCTTCCTGCATCGGTCTCCAGCCGCATTCCATCCTGCAGGTCCCCGTCGGGACCAGCGGCCCGGATGGGAAAACCACTCTGAGCGGAGAAAGGTGGAGCGCCCGCTGCGTGGTCCGGGTGCCTGTGGGTGAGCAGGACGGTCCCTTCACGGGCCTGGCCCACCTCCTCCGCCAAGCGTTGCAGGTGGTCCGGATCTGCCGGACCTGGATCCACGACCACGACTGTCCTACGTCCAAGAATGAAACTTCTGGTGCCGGACAACGCAAAGAGCCCCGCGTTGTCTGCTTCTACAACGCGGGGCTCCTCCATGGCTCCTCCTCGATCCGGCCCCCGGAAGGACCGGCTCCAGATCAGCGCCGCTCGGCGGCGATCTGCTCGGCCAGCTTGTCGGCTACGGCCTGGATGGACTCTTCGTCCTCCTCGGCGAAGGCCGCCGGCTCCTCTGAGTCCAGATCGATCTGACCGAAGATCTCATCGCCGGCCCGAATCAGGACCACCAGTTCAGACTGGACGTGAGGAGAGCATGCCAGGTAGTTCTCGACCTTGGAAACGTCAGGGACGTTCTGGTTGGCCTTCTCTTCCACCGCTACTCCGCAAACACCCTGTCCCACGGCAATCTTGGCGTGCTCGGTCGGATCCCCCACGTAGTTGTGGAGCCAGAGTTCGTCCTCCTCGTCGTTCAGGAGGTAGATCCCTACCCAGTCGTAGCGCTCATCCGCCGCCGCGATCCGCTTCACCGCCTGCCTCATGAGGGCGTCGGAAAGGAATCCGTTGTCCCGCATCTCCTGCAACTCTTTCACCACTTCGGTGGGATTCATCATATCTGTCTTCTGTGGACCTGTGGGATCGGCGGCTTGGACGGTCCGGCAATCACCTGTTCAACGATGGTACCGAGAATGGTAAGTTTAACGGACGGCCGCGGATCGAGTCAACGCAACGGGGCTGTGGAAAGTTGGTCACCCACCGTGACGCCCCTCTTCCGAACGGGCTGAACGACTCTCTGGACGCCGAGCATGATCTCTCGCCCCGGATGGAACACGCCTGGACTCCGTTTCTCCACCTTCGCCTGGGGGGTGTTCGGATACTCCCTTCTGGTGATCCTCTGGGGGTACTTCCTCCGGATCTCCGAATCAGGAGACGGCTGCGGGACGGACTGGCCCCTCTGCCACGGTACGGTCTTGCCCTCGGCCGCCACCTTCCCCACCTGGGTGGAATTCATTCATCGGATCTCTTCCGGCGTCGTCCTCCTCCTGGTCATCGGGATGTTCATCTGGGCCCTTCGGGCCTACCCTCGACGGCACGCCGTCCGGATGGGGGCTGGTCTGGCGCTCCTCTTCACCATCACCGAATCCCTTTTCGGCGCCATGCTGGTGGTGTTCGGTTGGGTAGCCACCGACATCTCCACAGCCCGGATCCTCCTTCGCCCCTTTCACGTCACCAACACCTTCCTCCTCCTGGGGGCCCTGGTCCTGACCCCCTTCTGGGCATCTCTAGGTGTGAGACGGTTCCCTTCCTTCCGGGGACAGGCGGCCCGGGTCCTCTTCCTCCCAGTCCTGGGGACGCTGGCCCTGGCCTGGACCGGGAGCTGGACGGGTCTGGCGGCAACGGCCTTCCCTGCCCAGAGTCTGGCAGACGGCATGGGGCAGTATCTGACGGGAGAGCACGTTCTGATCTACCTGCGGATGAGCCACCCCATCCTGGCCCTCCTCGTGGTGGCCCTGATCCTGCGAACGGTGAGCCGGATCCGGGATCAACACGGAGACAATGCCCTCATTCGACGCCTGATCCTGGGATCCGGTGTCCTGGCCGGCGTCCAGCTCCTCCTGGGCCCCCTTACCGTCCTTCTCATGATGCCCGTCTGGTCTCGGCTCCTCCACCTACTCCTGGCGGACCTCCTCTGGGTGGCCCTCCTCCTGAGCTGGGCTGCCCTGGCCCACCATGGCGCTGACGCCGATCGGCAGACGTCACCTACTCCTGTACGAAGGAGACGTCCGACTCCAGCCCCCTGACGAAGGCTGCCAGGAGCTGGGCCGCCCGCTCCAGGTCGGCCAGAGATACCACCTCACTGGGGGAGTGCATGTATCGGTTGGGAATGGAGACCAGGCCGGTGGGCACCCCTGCCCGAACCAGGAAGATGGCGTCGGCATCGGTGCGGGTGGCCGTAGGAGAAGCATGGAGGCTCACCGGGATCTCCGCCTGGCTCGCCGTCTCCATCAACCTTTCCATGACCAGGGGGTGAGTGGCCGATCCCCGGGTCAGAACCGGCCCTCCTCCCAACTCGTGCTCGCCCACTTCCTTCTTGCTTCCATCAGGAACGTCGGAAGCGAAGGTCACGTCCACCACCAGCGCCACATCGGGCTCGAGCGTGAAGGCTGAGCTCCGGGCACCGCCCCCGCTGTAGCCGATCTCCTCCTGGGCGGTGGCCACAGCCACTGCACCGGCGTGGGGAGCAGGGTCCTCACTCAGGAGCCGAAGGGCCTCCAGGACGACGAATGCGCCCACCCGGTTGTCGATGGCCCGGGAGGCCACCCGGTCTCCCGCCAGCCTCAGGAAGCCAGATCCCAGGACGGCCGGATCACCCACCCGGATCCCCATCTCAGCCACCTCGTCACGGGATCGGGCCCCCACGTCGATCCAGAGGTCGCGGATCTCAGAGACCTTCTTCCGGTCCTCAGGCTTCATGAGGTGAATGGGCTTCTTTCCGATGACCCCCGGGATGTCGCCGTCCTTCCCCAGAATCCGGACCCGCTGCCCCACCAGGACCTGGGAATCCCATCCGCCGATCCCCTCCATGTAGAGGAACCCGTTCTCATCCACGTGGGTCAGCTGGAGCCCGATCTCGTCCATGTGCCCTGCCAACATGACCCGGGGCCTCCGGTCGTGGCCCACGGAGGCGAAGCTGTTCCCCTGGACATCTGCCCAGACCTGATCAGCGAAGCCCTGGGCCTCCTGCCGCCAGGCCCGAGCGGCCCGGACCTCGAAACCGGAGGGTCCGGGTTCGTCCAGCAAAGTCTGCAAGAAATTGACTCGATCCTCCATCATCTGACTCCTTCTGGGGGTTGGAAGGCTGCTGAAGAAGCACAGGGCACTTCGCGAAAGGGCCTGCACTTCCTGGAAAACCTGCTGCGCCGATTGGACATTGGATGTTTCGCCTCGGGACGAGGTGGCCCTCAATCCTGAATGATCTCACCGGGACGAGGTGGCGGAGAATCAGGGTCATCCTCGTCTCTATCTGCCCGGGAGCCAGGTTCCGTCGGAGGCCCCTGTTGACCCATTCCGCCCGGCGGTGGAGCGCCATACATCTGCACATGGATGGCCCCCGTCTCCATGGCCCGACGGAGCCGCCGAAGAGCCCAGTCCTGGAGAAGCTTTCGCGTGGGTCCCACCAGCAGGGCGAAGGCCAGGATGTCGGTGAGGACCCCTGGCGTCATGAGGAAGGCTCCGCCAACCAGGAGGCACGCGCCATCCATGAGCGCCCGGTGGGGCAAGCGCCCCTGGCCGATCTCGGTCTGGATCCGAATCACCGTCCGGGTTCCCTCCTGCCGGACCAGCACCAATCCCAGGACCCCTGTGAGGGCCACCAGGAGTACGGTGGGCACGACGCCCACCCATCGCCCGACCTGGATGAGGAGTGCCAGCTCCAGGAGAGGCACGATTATGAAAAGGCATCCCAGGCGTGGGATCACGGTTCCGATGACCTGGTGGCTTGGGAAACGGGGTCCGGGTTCGTTCGGCCCGGATCGAGGGACCGGAGCAGCCTGCCCCGGGTAGTCCTTCATCTCCTACCGGGGTTGGCCCGCATCAGCCACCATAGCACATTGGTAGGGATGGGGTCCGGAAGGGATTCCGTATTATACTCGTAGGTTTCCGCATCGAGGCAAGGTTGGGGCGCCATGGCCACCAGTGAGACATACTTTCGAAAGGGATTCGGGCTGAAGGACCAGGTCCGGCCAGTCATTGAATCCGAGTACCACTCCGAGCTCGTCGACCGGATCCGGTCTCAGGGGTGTCGCCGAACCTTCGGCGACGTCACCGTTCGGCTGGCTGAGGAATTCGGATTCTGCTACGGCGTGGACCGTGCCGTGGACTACGCCTACGAGACCCGAACCAAGTTTCCGGACAAGAAGGTGTTTCTGGTGGGGGAGATCATCCACAACCCCCACGTGAACAACCGGATGCGGGAGATGGGCATCGAATTCATCTACCCGGATGACGACGGTCACTTCGATTTCTCCGACGTTACCAGCCAGGACGTGGTCCTCCTTCCGGCCTTCGGCGTGACCATCGAGGCCTTCCGGGAACTGGAGCGGATCGGCTGTGTCCGTGTGGACACCACCTGCGGGTCCGTCCTCCTGGTCTGGAAGCGTGTCGAAGGGTACGCCCGGGACGGATTCACCGCCATCATCCATGGCAAGTACACCCACGAAGAGAGTCGGGCCACGGCGTCCCAGGTCCGGAAGCACGACGGAGGGAAGTATCTCATCGTGCGGAACATGGAGGAGGCCGAATTGGTCTGCGACTACATCACGGGCGCCCCGGATCGCCTCTCCCGAGAAGCGTTCATCGAGCATTTCGGGAAGAAGTCCTCTGAGGGCTTCGATCCGGACGTGGACCTTCACCGCTTTGGAGTGGCGAATCAGACCACCATGTTGGCCAATGAGTCGCTGGCCATCGGTGAGCGACTGGAGGAAGCCCTCCGGGAAGCCAAGGGGGATGAGTACGTGGAGGAGAATTTCCGCTCCTTCGGCACCATCTGTTCAGCCACCCAGGAACGCCAGGATGCGGTGAAGGAGCTGATGGTCTCCCCACCGGACATCATGATCGTCATCGGTGGTTACAACTCCTCGAACACCAACCATCTGGCCCACATGTGCCGGGAGTATACCCGGACCTTCCACATCGAGGACGCCTTCTGCATCGATGAGGAGTCAGGACAGATCCGACACAAGCCCGAGTTGGCCGTCCACGCACCGGAGAAGGAAGAGACGGATTGGCTACCCGAAGGGCCCTTCGAGTTGGGGATCACGGCAGGGGCCTCCACCCCGAACAACAAGATCGGTGAAGCCCTCCTCAAGGTTCTCAAGATCCGAGGGATCCCCCTCCCTGAAGGTGCTCGGCAGCCTCTCCCCATGGTGGGGAGCTGAGGGGAACAGCCCCCAGAAGGTGCTGGCAACAAGGGGTCGCCGCCTACGATGGAGCTCCCAACGGTGGCGCCTCTACTTCTTCAAGAGCCTTCTAAGAGTCTGATCGGAACGTGGGGTGCGGCCGCGGGCCGGGATCCTGCGAGTGCCCGAGTAGGAACGACGACGAGGCGTAGCCGTAGTGCTACGGCGAGCGAGGCGTGACGACCTCCGTGCCGTTCGCAACGCGGCTCGCCCCACGTTCCGATCAGTTTGCTAGGCCCCCTGGCTCAGATCCCCTTCGTCCGGCCCTGGCTCCCCAGCCCGGAAGGCGATCCCCTTCCCCAGCTTCTTCAAGAGCTCACGAAGCTGGTCCCGTTCATGGGGAGAAAGGTGGTCCACCAGCTCTTGAACGAAGGCTGCATGTCCGGGGAAGACCTGGGCGATGAGCTCCTCCCCTGCCGGCGTAAGGTGGGCCTTCACCACCCGGCGATCCTCCTCTGAGCGTTCCCGGTAGACCAGCTCCTGCTCCTCCAGGCGGTCCATCACGTAGGTGATGTTTCCCCCGGTCACCAGGAGCTTCTCCGCCAGCTCCCCCAGCGACAGGGGACCCAGGTGGTGAAGGGCCTCCAGGATCCCGAACTGGGGGATCGTGAGACCGTATTCCAGAACCTTGGCCGAGACCACTCGGGAGAAGGTGAGGTACGATCTGGCCAGGGCGATCCAGAGACGGAGGGCCCCCTCCTCTTCCTTTCCCCAACTGCGGGGAGCCCCCACTCCACCATCGTCGCCCATCTCTCTGGCCTCACCTTCCCCCGAGGAAGTTCCTCCCCCCGGGGGAAGCTCGGCTCGATCAGATATGGATGGCACGACCCAGGGAGGCCAGTGCGGCCTCGGCGACCGCTTCCGAAAGGGTGGGATGGGGGTGGATGGCCTTCTCCATCTCCTCGGCGGTGGTCTCCAGATGTCGGCCCACCACGAACTCGGCAATGAGTTCAGTGGCGTGGGGGCCGATGATGTGGGCCCCCAGGATCTCCGAGTACTTCTTGTCCCGAATCACCTTGATGAAGCCTTCCGCGTCCCCGTGGGCCACGGCGCGGCCGTTCCCGACCCAGGGGAATTTCCCGACCTGAATGTCGTGACCGGCCTCCTTCGCCTGCTCCTCGGTGAGACCCACCGAGGCCACCTCCGGATGACAATACGTACAGTTGGGGATGTTCCCATAGTCCACAGGGCCGTGGGCTTCCCCTGCGATCTTCTCCACACAGGCGATTCCCTCGTGGGATGCCTTGTGGGCAAGGAGGGCACCGCCGGCGCAATCGCCCACGGCGTAGACCCCGTCCACATTCGTCCGCATCCACTCGTCCACCTGGATGAAGTCCCCCTTCTCGGTGAGCTCCACCCCGGCGGCATCCAGCCCCACATCGCCGGTGTTGGGGACCCGACCCACGGCAGACAGCACCCGGTCCACCGTGAGGGTCTGTTCCTCTCCGTCCTTGTCCTTGAAGGTGAGGGTGACCCCATCGTCACCGGGCTCGGCCTTCTCCAGGCGGGCTCCGGTGTGAATGGTCATCCCCCGCTTCTTGTAGGCCTTCTCCATCTGGGCCGAGATCTCGTGGTCCTCCACGGGAAGGACCCGGTCCAAGGCTTCCAGGACCGTTACGTCCGAGCCGTAGGCCTCGAAGATGTCGGCGAACTCCATGCCGATGGCTCCAGCTCCCACGATGGCCAGGGTTTCTGGAGCGTCTTCCTGGAAGAGGGCATCGTCGGAGGACCAGATCTTCTCTCCATCCACCTCCAGGAAGGGAAGACTCCGGGGACGAGAGCCGGTGGCGACGATGATGTGTTTTGCCGAGTACGTCTCGGTTCCGTCCTCCGTCTCCACCTCCACCTTGCCGTCACCGGCCAGGCGGCCCCACCCCTGGATGTGGCTCACCTTGTTCTTCTTGAAGAGGAAGCCCACGCCCTTGTTCATCTGGGCGGCCACCCGACGGCTCCGCTCCTGGGCCGGCCCCAGCTTCACCGAAACCTCTCCGGTAGAGATTCCGTGCTGCTCGGCTTTCTTCACTTCGTTCACCAGTAGGGCCGAAGTGAGGAGGGACTTGGTGGGAATGCACCCGATGTTGAGGCAGACCCCCCCCAGTTTNTCGGCTTCCACGCAGGCCGCCGTCATCCCGAGTTGGGAAGCCCGGATCGCCGCCACATACCCGCCGGGGCCGCCTCCGATCACGATTAGGTCGAACGTTTTGCCATCGTTAGCCACTGGGGCACCTCTCGCAGTCGAGGGGCGGCCTCCACCCTGGAGACGCCCCGTTTGTCTATAGATTCGCCGGCACAACTTAGGCCGCAGCCGGGGAGCTTGCCAACCCCGCTTCGGCCGGGGAGGACCGGCCCCCGCACTTTGCCTCGCTTCAGCCGTCTCGCTATCGTGGCGGACACGCTCCAGAGGAGCGGATCGCCCTCCCGTTGCTTCAGCTTCCGGTACACAACCTCATGTGGATCCTACTGGCCCTTCTCCTCGTCATCATCTTCGGCGTCGTCATCTACAACGGCCTGGTCAAGCTCCGGGAGCAGGTAGACGCAGCCTGGTCCGATATCGATGTGCAGTTGAAGCGGCGCCATGACCTGATCCCCAATCTGGTGGAAACAGTGAAGGGCTACGCTACCCACGAACAGACCACGCTGGAGCGGGTCATCCAGGCCCGCAGCCAGGCCATGACCGCCCAGGGTCCGGAGGATCGGGGAGAAGCCGAACAGGCCCTCAACGGTGCCCTCCGCTCCATCTTCGCCCTCTCTGAAGCCTACCCTGACCTGAAGGCGAACCGGAGTTTCCTGGATCTCCAGGAAAACCTGAGCGACACCGAGAACCAGATCGAGCGGGCCCGGCGGTACTACAATGCCGTCGTCCGGGATTACAACACGAAGATCCGTCAGATCCCGTCCAACGTCGTGGCCACCGCGTTTCGCTTCCAGCCTCGGGAATTCTTCGAGATCGACGCGGGGGAACGCGCCGCCCCCCGCCTGGACCTGGGAACCGGATCCTGAGGGGAGCCTGAACCCGATCCCGGACCGCACCACTCCTGAGGCTGAGATCCGGATCGGCCTCGCACCGTCACAACCCGGGCCGGGGAAGCCCCCCCGAGGGCACCGGTCAGACCAAAGCCGTCAGGGGCTCCTCCAGGACGGCCTTCAGCGTCTGGAGGAAGCGGGACCCTTGGGCTCCGTCGATGACCCGGTGATCGCAGCTCATGGTGATCTTCATCCGGGTCTGGACATCCAACTCTCCATCCACGATCACGGGCCGCTCCTCCATTCCACCCACCGCCAGAATCCCCGCTTCCGGTGGATTGATGACGGCCGTGAACTCTTCGATTCCGAACATTCCCAGGTTCGACACCGAGAATGTGGAGCCAGTGTACTCATCCGGCTTCAACTTCTTCTCTCGGGCTCGCCCAGCCAGCTCCCGGACCTCCTGGGCGATATGGGCCAGTCCCTTGGCGTGAGCATCCCGGATCACCGGAGTGATGAGACCATCGTCGATGGCTACGGCCACGCCCAGGTGCACCCGGTTGAACCGGCGGACGTGATCCTCCCGCCAATGGGCGTTGCACTCGGGATGCTTCTTCAAGGCCATGGCCGTGGCCTTCAGGATGATGTCATTGAAGGACACCTTCACACCCTCCGACTCCAGGAGGGCATTTACCCGCGACCGAGCCTCCACGACCCGGGTCATGTCCACATCGATGGTGAGGAAGAAGTGGGGGACCGGCCCAAGGGACTGAACCAGACGCTTGGCGATGGTCTTCCGCATCTGCGAGAGAGAAACATCCTCGAAGTCCTCCTCGGCATCGGGCTGGAAGGTGGGCACTGAAGGAGCCTCCTCCTTCTCCGCCACCCCTTCCTCTACGGCCTGCTCCACATCCCGCTTGACGATCCGGCCACCCGGCCCCGATCCCTCGAGGCTGGAAAGGGGGATTCCCTCCTCTTCCGCCAGCCGCCGGGCCAGGGGCGAAGCCTTGATCCGGCGTCCGTCCTCCTCCCCTTCCTGGTCTTCGGCCTGATCCGCCTCCGAGGCCGGTTCCTCTTCTTCCGCTTCCTTGCCTGCCGCCTTCGAGGCATCCTCGTCCTCGTCTGAGGAGGCCTCATCCTCATCAGCCTCCTCTTCATCGGCATCCTGCTCGTCGGCCTCGTCCTCTGCGGACGGCTCGTCGCCGGCTAGATCAGAGATGTCCTCGTCCTCACCGGCGATGACGGCAATCACCTCACCGACGGGAGCATTCCCACCTTCCTCCACCATGATCTTCCGCAGGACGCCCTCTCCTCGGGCAACCAGCTCCATGGTGGCCTTGTCCGTTTCGATCTCGGCCAGGATATCACCATTGCTGACCTCGTCTCCCTCGGACTTGAGCCACTTCACGATCTGCCCCTCCTCCATGGTGGGGGAGAGGGCCTCCATGTGGACCTTGGTCGCCATTCGCTTTCGCCTCGTTTTCCAGATCGGTGGGCTCGTCAGAGGAGCCGAGTGTGGTACGTCGTCAGGGGTCCGGCAGGCCGGTCCTTTCCAGGTCCGACCCCGTTCATTGCCAGTGGCTGGCGTCAGTTCCGGTAGAGGACCTTGTTGCAGGCCGCCACCACCCGATTCACATCGGGCTTGGCCAGCTTTTCCAGGTTCTTGGCGTAGGGCATGGGCACATCCGCCTGGGTCACCCGTAGGACCGGCGCGTCCAGGTAATCGAAGGCCTCCTCCTGGATGGTGGCCACGATCTGCGCTCCTATTCCCACGTAGGGCCATCCCTCTTCCAGATAGACGGCCCGGTTGGTCTTGTGCACACTCTTGAGGATGGCCTCCACATCCAGGGGACGAAGGCTCCGGAGATCCACTACCTCCACCTCCACATCTTCTTTCTGGAGCTTTGCAGCAGCCTGAAGAGCCACATGGACCATTTTCCCATGGGTGATGATGCTCACGTCGGACCCTTCCCGCTTCACATCCGCCTGTCCCAGCGGAATGACGAAGTCTCCGTCCTCCGCATCGGGAACCTCCCCCTTCACGTTGTAGAGGAGCTCTCCTTCCATGAAGGCCACCGGGTCGTTATCCCGGATGGCGGCCTTCAGGAGCCCCTTGGCATCCGCCGGGGTCCCGGGGGTCACCAGCTTGATCCCAGGTGCGTGGACATACCAGGTCTCGCAAGCCTGGGAGTGCTGGGCCGAGAGTTGGAGGGCCGCTCCCGTGGGTCCGCGAAAGACCATGGGGAGGGAGATCTGGCCCCCGCTCATGTAGTACATCTTGGCCGCCGAGTTGATGACCTGATCCAGGGCCAGGATGGAGAAGTTGAAGGTCATGAACTCGATGATGGGCCGCAGTCCGGTCATGGCCGCTCCCACGCCCAGACCGGTAAACCCCAGCTCTGAGATGGGTGAATCCACGATCCTGCGCTCCCCGAACCGTTCCAGGAGGCCTTTCGACACTTTGTAGGCACCATCGTACTCGGCCACCTCTTCACCCATGAGGAAGACGGTCTCGTCCCGCTCCAACTCCTCGGCCATGGCCTGGTTCAGGGCTTCTCTGTATGTAATCTCGGGCATGAGCGCTGTATTCGCAGATCTGGGGTGATACCGGGCATCTGGGGGTCGTTCCTCCAGCCCCGAGCTCCAACTCGAACCGGGTCCAGTCCTCTAATCGATGCGGTTCCGCCTATCGAAGAAGAGGCGACCGTGCTCGTTCTCCTCGGCGTAGACGTGGGTGTACAACTCCTCGTCTTCCGGGAACGGTGAATCCTCGGCGAACTGGGCCGCCTCCTCAACCTGCTCACGGACCTCCTGGTCCATCGCTTCCAGCTCCTCCTGGGTGAGGAACTCAGCCTCGAAAAGGCGATTTCGGAGGACGGTGATGGGATCCTGCTTCTCCTTCCGCTCCGTCACCTCCTCCTTGGAGCGGTAGGTCCCGCTCACCGGGTCCGACATGGAGTGACCACGGAACCGATAGGTCCGGGCGTCCACATACTGTGGCCCGGCGCCGTCCCGGACCTGGGACACCAGATCCTCCATGAAGCTCCAGGTCTCCAGGATGTCCTGTCCGTTCACGGCGTGGGTGGGGATCCCGTAGCCCTCTCCCCGCTCCAGCATGGGAACGGCGGACACCCGCTCGAAGGCCGTACCCATCCCGTATTCGTTGTTCTCCACCACATAGATGACCGGGAGCTTCCAGACCGCCGACATGTTCAGCGCTTCGTGGAATGCCCCCTGGTTCACCGCCGCGTCGCCCAGGAAGCAGACGCAGATCTGATCCGTCTCCCGGTAACGGATGGACCAGCCCATCCCAGCTGCCAGCGGCACCTGCCCTCCCACGATGCCGTGACCACCCATGAAGCCCTTCTCCACATCGAAGAGGTGCATGGAGCCGCCCTTTCCATCGGGACACACCCCCATCCCGACCGTAGAGCTCGGCCATGATGGGGCCAGGCTCCATTCCCTTGGCCAGGGCCTGGGTGTGCTCCCGGTAGGCGCTGATCACGTAGTCATCCTCCCGGAGGGGCCCGATCATCCCCAGGGCCACGGCCTCCTGCCCGATGTGGAGATGGCAGAAGCCACCGATCTTCCCGATGGCGTATGCCTCCTCCGCCTTCTCCTCGAACCGCCGGTACAGGAGCATGTCCCGGAGGAAGCCCAGGAGTTGGTCCTTGGAGAAGGACTCCAGGTCGGGCTCTCCGTTGCCTGTGTCGCTCTTCTGATCCGGGTCCGTCTTCGTCTTGGTCTGCGCCATAAGCTCAGTCTTCCGTCAATCCGTTGGTTCGGGGCCGTCCCATCTCGAGCTGGACCAGCCCCGGCAGTGGCACCTCCGCAGGTGCCGGAATATCCGCCTCCATCACCTCCTGGATCGGACCCGCCGAGCCGGCCTCCACTTCCCTGGCCTGCTCCTTGGCATGGTAGGAGGATCGGACCAGAGGTCCGCTCTCTACGTGTCGGAACCCATATTCCTCCTCACCGATCCGCTTCCATTCCCCGAATTCCTCCGGTGTGACCCAGCGGGCTACCGGGATATGGTCCTCGGACGGTCGCAGATACTGACCCAGTGTCAGAATGTCCACTCCCGCCTCCCGGAGGTCGGCCATGGCCTGCCGGAGCTCATCCGCCCGTTCACCCATCCCCAGGATGATTCCCGTCTTCGTCAGGATGGAGGAGTCGATACGCTTCGCCGCTCCCAGGAACGAGATGGAGCGCCAGTACCTGCCGCCCGGACGCACGTCCGGATGCAGCCGGTCCACCGTCTCCAGGTTGTGGCCCAGGATGGCCGGCCGGGCGTCCATCACCACCGCCAGCGCCTCTTCATCGCCCTTGAAGTCCGGGATCAGCACCTCTACCGAGCACCCTGGCACCCGTTCCCGGATCTGCCGGATGGTCTCCGCATAGATGGCGGCTCCCCCATCAGGCAGCTCGTCCCGGTTCACCGAGGTGATGACCACGTGCTCCAGCGCCATGGCCTGCACCGTCTCGGCAACCCTTCGGGGCTCATCTTCATCCAACTCAGTGGGCATACCGTGAGCCACCGCGCAATACTTGCAGGCCCGCGTACAGACATCACCCAGGATCATGAAGCTGGCCGTCCCGGCCTCCCAGCACTCCCCCATGTTCGGACAATTCGCCTCCTCACACACCGTGTGGAGAGACTGGCTCCGCATGAGCTTCTTGAGACGCAGGTAGTTTTGACCGCCCCGGCGCTTGACTTTGAACCACCGGGGTTTGCGCTCGTCCATGGGGACGGTGTTCAGTCCCTCATGCGCCCGAATCCGAGCCGTCCCCTTCGGCTTGACCACCCCTGTATCCTTCTTTCCCGGATGGTACCCGCCAGGGGCCTTCTCTATTGTCTGGGCCACGTGATCTATCCTCCCGACTCAGTCCCATTCCGATGGTGGTCCGGAGTCGCGGTACACCGCCGGTTCCTCCTGGATGCAGGGAGCTATTCGATAAAAAAAGGCCCCTCGCACTTGGCGGGGAGCGCTCGCAGCGTGCGCTCCATCCTCCGGAAGGGTCCGGCGGCCGGTGAGCAGGTTTTCCCAAGATGATAGCACCCGGCAAGGTGGCCGGGCAACCGGGTTTCAGCCCCTCAGCCGGGAACGGCGGGCCCCTTCGCGGGAGCCGGAAAGGGCGGTGAATGGGCCTTCAGGTGCTCTACCACCTCCTGGGGCTCATCGGTGATGAGCATGAGGTCCAGATCCCCTGGAGAGATATTCCCCTTGATCTCCATGGTCTCTCTCATCCACTCGACCAGACCAGCCCAGTACTCGGATCCGAAGAGGACCACTGGAAAGTCCCGGACCTTTCCAGTCTGGATGAGGGTCAGGGATTCGAAGAGCTCATCCATGGTGCCGAAGCCTCCTGGAAAGATCACGAACGCCTGTGCGTACTTGAGAAACATGGTCTTCCGCACGAAGAAGTACCGGAAGTTGATCTCCAGATCGACGAAGGGATTCCCGCCCTGCTCGAACGGAAGTTCGATATTGCACCCCACCGATGGGGCGCCGGCTTCCTGAGCTCCGCGGTTGGCCGCCTCCATCATCCCCGGGCCTCCCCCGGTGATGACTCCATACCCGGCCTCGCCCACCAACCGAGCCGTCTCCCGGCATGCCTGGTAGCTGGGGTCGCTGGGAAGGGTCCGGGCAGAGCCGAAGAAGGTGACCGCCGAGGGCAATCTGGAAAGCGCCTCGAAGCCCTCCACAAACTCCCCCATGATCCGGAAGACCCGCCAGGCGTCCATCCCCATGACCGGAGAGATGGACTCGGCCGGGGATACGCTCTTCAGGAGACGCTCGTCCTCCGTCTCGGAGGTGTCTGCNGCCTCCAACCGGCGGGCTGCCGNCTTNGGTGGCCCTTGGTCNTCNACCTCCTGNCCGCNACGAGCTCTCTGGTCCGGCTCTCTCATCCTTCACTCCCGGCTATGAAATCCTCGGCGTCACTGCGGAACCTGGGCAGNACCGGGGCATGCTCCCGGTACTCCTCTCGATCATCTCGCACCGTCTCTTCATCCCAGACCTCCAGCGCCTGACGATAATAGTCCTCGGCCANCTCGGTACGGCCCAGNTCGAGTGCGGCATCTGCTGCCGCAGAGAGGAGGAGCAGNTGGTCAGGGTCCTCCTCCAGCCCCTCCTGGGCCGTGGCCAGNGCCTCTTCGTACCGGAGCCCGGCCCGCTGGAGTAGAGAGACATGGAACAGACCGTCCAGATCCAGGGGTTCAGCCAGTTCGTATGCATCCAGGGCCATGGGCAAGAAATTCATGACCTCCGTGCTGTCTTGCTGCGACAGGGCCACCATGACCCGGTCGAAGAGACGATCCGCTGCCTCCCGGGGCGTCATGGATGCCAGNTCTACATTGGGTGCAGCGCCCAGNGCNCCGGGCTCAGGACCAGACGCCTGGGNGCCCGTCCCTCCCTCTCCGGTCAGGNCCCATCCGCCCACCACCAGGAGGATCACCAGGAGACCGCCTGACACCCACCAGCCCAGGTTGGCCCCCTGCGCTGTCCCGGGCGNCGCCTTCACCACCTGGCCTTCCTCGCGGAGCGGACTGCCGCACTGGTGGCAGAAGCGGCGACCTTCCGCCACCGGGGTGGAGCAGTTCAGGCAATCCATGGGCGCGAGGGTTGCCCCGCAGTTACCACAGAAGCGGCCTTCGGCCAGGTTCCCGCATTGGGTGCAGTGCATTGTCGACAAGGAGAAATGAACAATCTGGGAGTGGCACCGGCCAGGCCTCAGTCAGCGTCCCCGGGGGTCGGCCTGGCTACTGGACGGCCATGGAGAAGAAGGAGGCCCCGGCCAGGGCGGTCTATTATAACCAGCCGCTCCAGTGTGGGGAGCCCCTCGGCGCCCAGAGGGTTGCGTCGGCGCGGAGTCCCCCAGGTCGTTGGGCAGCCTCGACGATGCGCCGGAGGCATCGCCTGCGGCTGCCCGCCTACTGGGGAACTGCGTGGCGTTCGCAACGCGGCTCGCCCCACTTTCCGATCAGACTTCTAGAGCTCCGAAGGGTGGTCCAGGAAGACCCAAGGGAGTCCGAATCTCGCCTTCAACTCTGTGGCCAGGGCCTTCACCCCCCATGTCTCCGTCCTGTAGTGTCCCCCCAGAAGCACGTTCACGCCCAGCTCACTGGCGTCGACAAAGGTGTGGTGAGCCGCTTCGCCGGTGAGGATCGTATCTACGCCGGAACGGGCCGCAAGAGGGACGAAATCCGCCCCACTCCCAGTGATGACCGCCAGGCGGCGGACGCGCTGCGGCCCACCGGGCAGGAGTTGGACCGGACCTCCCAGGACCTCGGCGACCCTTTCCTGGAGCTCATCCACGGGTTCGTCGGTCCGGGCACAGAAGCCGATAGCGTGACCCTCGTATTCCCCGAACCGGGCGTCGGGCTCCAGCTCCAGGGCTTTCATGAGCTGGGCACAGTTGCCGACTTCGGGGTGGGCATCCAGGGGGAGGTGGGCTGAGTACAGGGCCACGCCTCCTCGAACGAGCCGGGCTACCCGTTGGAAGCGTCTTCCCGTCAGGGCCCCTCGCCCTGCCCAGAAAAGGCCGTGGTGCACGAGGAGGAGATCGGCCCCCTTCGACACGGCTCCGTCGATGGAGTAGGTGGCAGCATCCACCGCAGCCGCCACCCGGGTGAGGTGGCTCGGCCCTTCCACTTGCAGCCCGTTCACTGCGCGGGAGTAATCCGGAAACTGGGGAATACCCAGGAGCTCATCCATAAAGCCGAATACGTGCTCGGATTCTATTTCTGCCATAGGTCACATGTCTCGAGTTCGCCTGGTGTTGCCCCGCACCGGTGGAGGCGAGGTTTTCCACATGCACCCCCCACACTCATTGTGGAGAACCCCTGCCAACGCCTGCGGCTCCGTTGTGGAAAACCCACGCACCGTCCCGACAGCTCGCGCCCCAGCAAAGAGTTACGTCGTTATCCACGGATGTGGAGACTTCTCCCGGGCCAACGTCCCTCATGCTCCTGCAGCAACCGTCTCCAGCCCCATCGCCCGTTCCTCCTCACCGGACTCAACTGCCTTCGCTTCCCCCAGACCCAGACCCGGATGTTCTTCAAGAGTGAGAGTCTCATCCATGCGTACTTGTCCGTTGAGCTGCGCGCCTTCCTCCACCTGAACGCTCCGGGAATGAACCTCTCCCGTGATCCTGGCCGACGCATGGACCTCCACCCGAGACGCTGCATGGAGACTACCGTCCACCCGTCCCGCGATGACTGCATCCTGTGTGGAGATGTCCCCGCTGATGCCGCCATGCTGGCCCACCACGACGCCCTTGGCAGCATAGACGGTTCCTTCCACCTCACCTTCGACCCTGATGCTTCCGGGTGAAACCAGGTCACCTTTCACCTCCACCCCTGGGCCGATGATGGAGATGACCGTTCCGCCCCGTCCGTTGTCTCGGGGCTGCTTCTTCTTCTTTCTGATCATGTGCTGATTCTCCGGCTCCAGGTTCTGAATCGACTGCCCTCAGGGCGCCGTAACAGGGGAGACTCCCTCACCCCGGCGGATCGACGACGCTCAAAGGGTCGATGGGCTCCCCGTCCCGCAAGACCTCGAAGTGGAGGTGGGGGGCAGTCGACCGGCCGGTTGAACCCGTGAGACCCACCACTTCCCCTCGCTGTACCGGATCACCGGGCTCGACCAGAAGCGCCGAGGCATGAGCGTATAGCGTCCGGTAGCCCCCCCCGTGGTCAATCAACAGAAAGAGGCCGTAGACCGCGTCTTCCGCCGCCTCCACCACCCGGCCAGCTCCTGCCGCCCGGATGTAGGCTCCTTCGCCGATGGCGATGTCGATCCCCGGATGGGAGGGTCCGCTCCCCTCCGTCAGAGGCTGGGTCAGGAAACCACGTTGCGAGAGGGGCCAGAGATCCGGGGGACTCCCCGCCTCCGGGTCGCCGGCAGCCGGGGCCCCTCGCCCTCCTGCCGGCGGGAGCCAATCCGGTGTTTCCGCCCGGGCCGACCCCTCACCGAAGAGGTTGCGGATCCGTTCATAGGAAGCCTCGACCTCTCCCAGCGTGCGGCTCAGTTCTGCCATCTGTTCCCTGTCCGCCCTCAACTGAACCACCTCCTCCTGGAGGCCGCTGGTCTTCCATGCCTGTACCGCCAGATACACCCAGCTTCCCAGGAGGAGGAGCAGGCCCGTGACAGCCACGACAGCCAGGATGCCGAGCCGCCGGCGGGCCCTGGGATCCAACTGGATGGTCCGACTCCCCTCTCCCCCGGCTGGAATGATGAGGATCGTCAGGTCCTGTTCGTTTTTCATGGATGACTCCACGGATTCACGTCCTGCCCGGTCCTGGCTCGGCTCACACAGATCGGGCGGGGGCCTCAGGAGACCACGTCGCTGGTCTCCTCTCCTGTGATGAGGTGGAAAATCCGATCGAAGTCACTCCCTGAATTGAAGGGAACGCGGATCTCGCCCGTGCCATCCTCTCGAGCCTTCAGCACCACCCGGGTTCCCAGGCACTCCTGGAGCAGCTCCTCCAGCGTCCGGACCACCGGATCCCGCTCCGCTCCTGAGGATCCAGCTCCAGTCATCTGCGGCTGGGAGTGACCGCCAGGGGCTGCCGCCTTGGCTCGGACCCGGTCCTCCACCTTGCGCACCGTCCACCCCTCTCCTGCAGCCCTACGGGCCATCTCGCTGATCCGCCCGGGATGCTCCAGAGACAGGAGAGCCCGGGCATGTCCCATGGACAGGCGACCTTCCTCGAGCAAACGCCGAACCGAAGGAGGCAGGCGGAGGAGCCGTAGACTGTTGGCCACCGCTGAGCGACTCTTCCCCACCGCATCGGCCACCTGGGCCTGGGTCAAGCCGAAGTCCTGCACCAGCGACTGGAACCCCTCGGCCTCCTCCAGGGGCCCGAGTTCGGCACGCTGGATGTTTTCGACCAGGGCCAGCACCAGGAGGGTCTCGTCGTCCACCTCCCGCACCACCACCGGGACATCTTCCCAGCCCAGGCGGGAAATGGCCCGAAAGCGACGTTCGCCGGCTACCAACTGGTAGCGGTTCCGCTCGTCCGGGACCGTTCGGACCACCAGGGGCTGAAGGAGGCCGTTGACGGCAATACTCCGCTGCAGATCCGCCAGCTCCTCCTCATCAAACTCTCGTCTGGGCTGGAAAGGGTTGGGCACGATGGACTTACGAGGGATGTTCCGCAGGCCCGGGTCGTCTCGTTCCGGCCTCAACGCTTCGTCCCCCAGGAGCGCCCCCAATCCCTTGCCGAGCCGTGCTCGGCGGCCCCGGCCACTCACGAGGCCTCCTTGGTGGGGGCGGTCCTGGGGGCCTCTCCGGCGACCTCGATCCGAGCCAGGAGCTCCTTCGCCAGCTCCAGATAGCTTTGGGCACCAGTGGAGAGGACGTCGTAGGTGACGATGGGCTGACCGAAGGAAGGCGCCTCGGCCAGCCGTACGTTCCTGGGGATGGTGGTCTCGAAGACCCGGCCCCCGAAGTACTCTCGGGCCTCCTCCGCCACCTGCTTCGAAAGATTCAATCGCCGGTCGTACATAGTGAGGAGCACACCCTCTATCTCCAGGCTACGATTGAGGTTACGCTGCACGAGGCGGACTGTGTTCAGGAGCTGACTCAGACCTTCCAGCGCATAGAATTCACACTGGATCGGGATCAGAACCGAGTCGGCAGCCGCCAGCGTATTCAGCGTGAGCAGGCCCAGTGATGGAGGACAATCAACCAGGATCAGGTCGTATTCGCTCCGGTAGGGCTCCAGGGCTTTTCGGAGGATCCGCTCCCGTTCGGGCCGATCCACCAGCTCGATCTCGGCGCCTACCAGGTCCCGGTTGGATGGAACGAAGCTCAAATAAGGAAAATGAAGCCCCTCCATGACGCACTCGTGGATGGGCCGGCCTTCCACCAGCACATCATAGATCGTGGGCAGGTCTTCGGTCTTCTCCACGCCCATTCCCGACGTGGCATTGCCCTGGGGATCGATGTCCACGATGAGCACCCGCTGTTCCGCCACAGCCAGGGAGGCTCCAAGGTTGATGGCGGTCGTTGTCTTACCAACACCGCCCTTCTGATTTGCGATCGCTATCACCCGTGCCATCAAAGCGCAGCCTGGATTCTGGGTCTGGGTTGGGGTGGGGCCGCAATATAGGGGAGGGCGCCAGCATGGCAAAGGCGTGCTACCCGTCCCCCTCCTTGCCCCATCCGTGGGTGGGCGGCCCTATCTCGGGGAAGAACGCTACAGAGGGGTGGACGGGCCTGACCCACGGTCTCGGAAGCGGCAGCCAACCCCCGGTGGGGCCGGGGCTTGCTTCTGAGCCTTACAGGGCGGGGCCGCTCCAGAGCCTGTTTCACGTGAAACACTCTCCCATGAAAGGCCCACCAGACACGTGCTGGGCGCCACCCTCCGGCCCGTGGTGGCGCCCAGCGCAGCCGGCGCCCCGGTGGCAAAGCCAGAGGTACAGCGGAGGAGCGGACGAGGGGTCGGCCGCCCTGACGCAAAGCCTACACCGGCCCAGGGGGAGATGCGGCGTCCTGGCCCCGGCCCTTCGACCGAGGGGCTCACTGACGCCCGCCCATCGGGTTCGGTGCACAGCCCCTGGCGACGGCGCCGCACTTCATGGGGCGGGCCGACTCCACTCTCCAAGCCTTCCTCCCATGACCGGTCCCTCCGTACTTCCCATGACCCATGGGTGATGACCCATGCGTGCCACCTGCACCTTCGCCTGGGCCCGGAGGCGNGGGTTACGAACGTTTCACGTGAAACAGGCCCATCTCAAGCGTCCCGNTTCAGTCAGAGCCGGATGCCATGCCCTTGGACCATTTGCGCAGGTGGATCCGTAACTCCTGGAGATCCTGCAGGCAGATGACCCCTGCCGCCTCCAATTGCCGGCGAGAGCCATTCACTGCCGGTCCCCCCACGAGAATAGGGACTTGCCCCGCCAGCTCATCGCTGAGCGCCTGAAGTTCAGTCTGCACACCTTCCGCACCGTTGGGCTGAAGGGCAGAGAGCGCCACCGCTCCCGCCCCCTTCCGTCGGACTGCCTCGGCGATCTCCGCAGCCGGGAGATCAGCTCCCAGGGGAATGACCCGCCAGCCCTCAACGGCACCAACGATGCCCGCCAACAACGCACCAAACTCGTGCCGCTGGCCCGACGGGGTTCCGATCAACAGGAGTGCCCCTCCATCCTCCCGGGCCAATCGGACCAGGAGTGCATCCAGGAACCGGCGGATGACCCCAGACGCCAGATGCTCCGAGGCCGGTCCCAACTCCCCCAGCTCCCAGAGTGTGCCAATATGCTGAAGCAGGGGGACCAGGAGGACGTCCGTGAGCTGGTCGGGCGTAAGCGTGACGGCTGCCCGGTTCAGGAGGCGCTCCAACCGGTCCGTCTCCATCCCCCGGACCGCCTCCACGGCGCTTTCCACCAAGCCCTCTATGGCCGCACTGTCCGCACGCTCAGGGCCGTCGTTGGAAACAACCCAGGGATTCACCCCAGAGGATGAGGGGTCCCCGATCTCCTCCGGTTCCACCTCCCCTGTCGGCCCGTCGGTGGACTCGGCGTCTGCTGGCCCCTCCGCCCCCTGTTCGCGGAGCAGGAGTGTTCTCAACTCCTCCTCGGATCGCCCAGCGATCTGGCCAATGGTGTGCCCCAGGTCCACCAGGTCCCTCAAGAGATTGAGGCGCCGTATGTCGGCCTCGGAATAGAGCCGCTGCCCTCCGTCGGATCGGCCAGGTACCACTGCTTCATAGCGGCGCTCCCAGGCTCGGAGAAGGGAGGCGCTGAGCCCCGTGCGACGCACGACGACCCGCATGGGATACTGAGGAGTTGAGAGTAAGGCGCGTGTCTTCATAAGTGGCTCAATTGTAGGCGGTCCGGGCTGCTCCGTCAAGCTTTCGTACAAGCCTTCCTGCAGGGTCCCTTGACAACCCCTATACGATCCCTGTACGTTTCCTGCACATCNCCGGAAGCCACCGCGCTTCCAGNTCATTTGTGTCCATTGTTTCTGCACATACCCACTCCGAACGGAGCTTCTCATGAACACCAAGCTTTTCATCCCCCTGGCTGCGGCCACCCTTCTCGTCGCCGCTCCGCCCCTCTCTGCCCAGTACGGCGACGCACCTTCGCAGGATATCGTGGAGACTGCCACCGAAGCCGGTTCCTTCTCAACGCTTCTGGCTGCAGCCGAAGCAGCCGGGCTCGTGGACGTTCTGAAGAGCGAAGGTCCCTTCACCGTCTTCGCTCCCACCGATGATGCCTTCGCCGCCCTGCCCGAAGGAACCGTCGAGGCCCTCCTGGCCGATCCTGAGGCTCTCCGTGAAGTCCTGACGTACCATGTCGTTCCAGGGAAGGTGATGGCCTCTGATGTGGTCGGTCTGGAACAGGCGGCCACAGTGCAGGGCGGCTACCTGAATATCTCCACCTACAATGGTGATGTCCGGTTGAATGGCTCTGCCCGGGTGACCGCCACCGACATCGAAGCGTCCAATGGAGTCATCCATGTCATCGACGCCGTTGTAGTCCCTGGGAACTGACCAGAGAGAGAACCGATGAGTTCCAACGCCCCCAACCCCCTGAGACCAGTCCCAGAACCTGATCCGGTGCTCCGGCTCAAAGGCGGCCTGGACAGCTTCCTGGGACCCCGCCGGGGTTGGGGGCGAGGGCAAGCCCCGGCGGCCCCGTCGAGCATTCGCCCGGCGGGGAGCCGGGTCCACCGGAGGGAGATCCCCTTCCAGAACGGCCTGGGGCGGGTGGTGCGAGCATGGCATCTCAGCTGGGATTCGCGAGCACCAGATCTGGCCCCTTCGCTCGTCACGCAGCAGTTGGTCATGCCCAACTGAGGAGGACGGTCCGAATACCAGGACCCGAACGCGGCACACGCACTCATTCCACGAGGGGGGAACCACCACATCACATAACTCTTCAAGGGGTTGCGCTACCATGCGCGTCAGAGCCCGGAGAGAGTCAGAAAGTAGAGACAGCGGCGCTCGGGGAGTCGTGGAACAGGCAGCGTCGAACTCGAACTCTGGCTATCTTCGGGCTCGTTCCTTCCCCTCTTTCTCCACCGCGGCCCCGCCTTTCCAACGGCGTACCTCCATCACCAGGTTCTGGAGGTCGGCCGGCGACACCCCGGGAATCCGTCCTGCCTGAGCCAGATTCGTCGGCCGGATCCGAGTGAGCTTCGAGCGGGCCTCCCAGGAGATCGTCTCAAACACCTCGTACGGCAGGTCCTCCTCAAGTGCGAAATCGGCCTTCTGGCGCAAACGCTCCGCCCGCTCCCGCTCCTTCGCCACGTAACCCTCATACCGGACTTCCACTCCTACCGCCCCGGCCACGTCCCCGCCCGGATTGAAGGGGGGCACATCCCCGGCCGCTCTCAGAATCTCCTCAGCCTTCACCTCCGGGCGTCGGAGGAGCTCCTTCACCCGCACCGGTTCGGTCAGGCGTGCGGACCCGCAGCTCTCCAGCGTGACATTCACTTCCTCAGGCCGGGCCAGCGTCTCTCGCACCCAGGCCAGCACCCGGTGGCGCTCGGCAAGTCGTTGGCTCAGGGCTTCCTCCTGGTCCGTCGTCAGCAGCCCGAGCTCCCGGGCTCGGGTCCCCAGGCGCTCCTGGGCGTTGTCCTGCCGTAGCAGAAGCCGGAACTCCGCTCGGGACGTGAACAATCGGTAGGGTTCGTCCACCCCTCTCGTCACCAGATCGTCCACCAGGACCCCGATGTACGCCTCATCCCGTTCGAAGATGGCAGCCTCTCGCCCCTGCACCTTCAGCGCCGCATTGATCCCAGCCACGATCCCCTGCCCCGCCGCCTCCTCGTAACCCGTCGTTCCGTTGATCTGCCCTGCAAAGTAGAGTCCGGGCAGATCCCGCAGTTCCAGCGTGTGTCGTAGCTGATGAGGGGGGAAATAATCGTACTCGATGGCGTAGCCCAGTCGGGTAATCCGGGCTTCCTCCAGACCCGGCACGCTCCGGATGAAGGCCCGCTGCACCTCCGGCGGAAGCGACGTAGAGAGCCCGTTCACATAGATCTCATCGGTGTGGAGCCCCTCCGGCTCCAGAAAGACCTGATGCTTCGGGTTCTCGGGAAAGCGGACGATCTTGTCTTCGATGGATGGGCAGTACCGGGGCCCCTTTCCTGCTAGCTCGCCACCGTAGACCGCACTCCGTGCCAGATTCTCCTGGATGAGCCTCCGGAGTTCCGGCCCGGTCCACGTAATCCAGCACACCCGTTGTTCCGGCAGTTCCTCCATGGTGTAGCCGGAAAACCGGTAGTCCTCAGGATGGCTCTCCTGAACCTCCACCCTGGAGAAATCCACCGTCCGTCCATCGACCCGTGGCGGGGTCCCGGTCTTGAATCGACCCAGCTCCAGTCCCTGGCTCTCCAGTTCCCGGGCAAGTTCGACGGAGGCCGGTTCACCTTCCCGCCCCGCTGCCACCGGCGCATCACGACCCCGGTGAATCCTCCCCCTCAGGAAGGTGCCTGCAGTCACGACCACGGCCGATGCTCCGAATCGCTCGCCGGATCGGGTGCGAATCCCCTGAACCGCCCCTTCCCTCATCTCCAGTCCCGTCACCAGATCCTGCAGAAGTTCCAGCTCCGGGATCTCGTCCAGGATTCTGCGCACCGCTCGTGCATAGAGTCCCCGGTCGCACTGGGCCCTCGGTCCCCACACCGCCGGTCCTCGGCTCCGGTTCAACATCCGGAAATGGATTCGCGACGCATCGGTGGCCCGGCCCATGACACCACCCAGGGCATCCACCTCCCGGGCCACCACGCCCTTCGCCACGCCCCCGATGGCCGGGTTGCAGCTCATCTGACCAATTCGATCCAGGTCCGGGGTGACCAGAAGGGTGCGACACCCCAGCCGGGCGGCCGCCGATGCGGCCTCCGAGCCCGCGTGCCCCCCTCCGATGACGATGACATCGTACCGAACGTCCATCTCGTCCCTCCCTGGCCGTCAGATGTGACGGATCTCGAATCCGGATGGGGGAAGCTCCCCGGCTTCCCCCATCTCCCGCACCTCCCTGACCCGGGCCGTCGAGGGGCCCTGGCGAACCGCCTCCAGGAAACGGGTCAGGCGGGCCTCCTCACCACCGGCGTGGATCTCCACTGCCCCGTCGGGCCGGTTGGCTACCCATCCGCGAATCCCCGACTTGCGGCCCAGACGCCGGGTCCACGCCCGAAACCCCACGCCCTGGACCCGTCCCTCCACCACCACCCGGACGCTGCCTTCCTCTGGCATCCCCATCCCCCTTCTACTTGCCTATACAGAATCTGGCGAAGACGCGATCCAGCACATCCTCCGGAGCAATCACGCCCAGGATCTCCTCCAGCGCCACCTCCGCACCCTTCAAGTGGGCTGCTGCCGCCTCGGCAGGCACCCCACTGTCCAGTGCTGCCCCAAAGGCCCGCACCTCGTTTCTGGCCAACTCCACCCCTTCCCGCTGTCGCGTTCGAGTCAGAATCGGGGCGTCCACGCGGGCCTCGACCAAACCCTTGAAGACTAGTTGACAAAGCGTGTCTCGAAGCCGGCCCAACCCTTCGCCCGTCCGGGCCGAAACCCGCACCACGGAATGGGCCTTCGGCTGGAGCCCCGCTTCCTGGGCTTCCTCTCCGGTTTGTGGAGCCCCCTCCCCTTCCTCTCGGTCCGCACATGTCCGAACCAGGATGACCGGCCTATCCGCCCCGAACCGGTCCCGGAACCCCCTCTCCTCTTCAGTCCACTCCTGATCCACCGGAAGACAGAGGAGGATCACGTCCGCGTCGGACAGGTACCGGTGGGCGACCTCGATCCCCTTGGACTCCACCACGTCAGCCACCTCCCTCAATCCGGCCGTGTCCACCAGCCGAAAGGGATAGCCGCCCATGGACACCCGAGCCTCCAGCGCATCCCGGGTTGTACCCGGCACCTCAGTGACGATGGCCCGCTCTTCGCCCAGCAGCGCATTGTAGAGAGATGACTTTCCCGCATTCGGTCGGCCGGCCAGCACGGCTACCGCTCCCTCCCGGAGAAGCTCTCCCTCCGGAGCCGTGGCCAGGAGCCGGTCCAACTCGTCCGCCAGCGCCTGGGCCTGGGCCACCACCTCCTCCGCTGGAACCGGGGGGTCGTCCTCGTCAGGGAAGTCCAGGTGGTGCATGAGGAGGGCCTCCACCTCCACCAGTGCCTCCCGGAGGTGACTGAGTCGGCGGGACAGCCCTCCATCCATCTGGTGCACTGCAGCTCGGTGAAGCGCCGGGCTGTCTGCCTCGATGAGATCCGCAACCGCCTCCGCCCGGACCAGATCCAGCTTTCCGTTCAGGTAGGCCCGTCGGGTGAACTCGCCGGCTTCAGCAGCTCGGGCACCGGCCTTTCTGAACGCCTCCATGACCATCCCCGTCAGAAGAGGCCCCCCGTGGACCGCCACCTCAGCCGTGTCCTCTCCGGTGAAGGAGGCCGGTCCCGGGAAGAAGGTGACCAGTCCCCGGTCCAGGAGCCTTCCATTCTTCGGATCCCTCAACGCCGTCAGGGAAGCCCGTCTGGGAACAGGAGGATCGGACAGACCTGGGGCCACCCGGGCCAGAAGAGATCGGGTCCGGGATCCGGATACCCGGATGATCGCCAGCGCCCCCCTGCCAGGCGGGGTGGCGACGGCCACGATCGTATCCACTTCCATGAAACGCCTTCCTCGGGGACCCGGCTCGGCCGGGTCAGGTCTCCGCCTTGGCCTTCACCGGAACAGGTGGGCCCTTTGCCTGAACCTTCTTCCGTTCATTGGCAATCCACCAGGACTGGGGGAGTGTGGCCAGGTTGGCCGTCAGGTAGTAGAGGTTCAAGCCCGACGGCAGGTTGGCGAAAACCACCACCATGAAGATGGGCAGGAGCCACATCATCATCTTCATCTGGGGATTCACCTCATCCATGGTCCTGAAGGAGATCCACTGCATGAGGAACATGGAGATCCCCAACAGGACCGGGAGGACGAAGAAGGGGTCTCGAGCCGACAGGTCGGGGAGCCAGGCAAAGGGCACGCCCCGGAGCTCGATGGTATTCTGGAAGACGAAGAAGAGGGCGATGAGCACCGGCCATGGCAGGAGCATGGGCCAACACCCGGCAAGGGGGTTGAAACCGTGCTCCTTGTAGAGCTTCATCAGCTCCTTCTGCATCTTCTCCGGTTCGTCCTTGTACCGGGTCTGGATGTCCTTCAGGAGGGGCTGAACCGCCAGGTTCCTGAGCTGCGCCCGCATGGCCTTGTGGTTCAGCGGGAAGAGGAGGATCCGCATGGACACCCCGAAGATGATCAGGACCCATCCGTAGTCCACGCTGAAAAACTCGTGGAGGAAGACCAGCACCGTGGTGATGATGCCCACGAAGGGCCGGAGGATGGGGCGGATGAACCGCCATCCCACCGGGTTCACCTGCTGGAAATCCTGTCCCACCGCCGTGAGGATCTGGTAGTCCTGGGGCCCTGCGAAAATCCGGTACCCAAAGACCCCGGTGGACCCCAGGGACTGGGTGACCGCCACATCGGCCGTGGGCCGTTCCTCAAACTCCAGACCCCGGGCAATGATGCCCCCGAAGAACTCGGCTCCTCCTGCATCCGGGGCGGACAGGGCACCCACCACGAAGTACTGGCTCTTCACAGCCGCCCAATAGAAGGGACCCTCATCCACCTCGGCGCCCTCCACGTCGGAAAGGCTCCGGGTTCGGATCCCGTTCTGGATATGGTTGCCCACGTAGGCCATCTCACGGGCCTCGGCCGAAGCACTCTCCTCGTTGTAGGCCAGGCCTCGGCCCAGGTCCGTCAGGAGAAGCCCCCGATCCAGGCCCTGGACCCTCCCACTGGCATGAATCTCATAGCTGTCCGGGTCGAACCGGTAGCTCACCTGGAAGGAGAAGGGTTCGGTGGGATGCTCATAGCTGAAGGTGAGGGTGGCCGGCTCGCCTCCCTCCTCCAGGCTCAGTCCTTCGGCAGGCTCAACCTGGAAGGCTGCCTGCCGAAGATCCACCGTGTCGCCGGCCACCAAGATTCGACTACCCAGCATGCCCACCTGGGGGTCGGCGACCAACTCCACCAGGCCTTCACGGGCAAAGGACCTGAACCCGGGAAGTTGGAGTGAGGTGACGCGAGCTCCTCGATCGGAGAAGGTGACCTCGTAGAGGGGCCCCTCGACCCGGATGACCCTTTCCGCCCCTTCCGCGTCCTGAACCAGTTCATCAGGCGTCCCCTCCACCTCCGATTGGGTCTCCTCCTCCTGAGGGGCCAATCCAGGGAGCTCCGGATCTGTCGGAGGGGCCTCCGCCGTCTCCTCAGGAGTGGGAGGCTGGGGAGCCTCTTCCTCCTCCTGGGCAGGAGTCGGCTCCTCGGCCACCTCCACCGGCGTCTCCTCCTCCGGGGTTTCCGGTGGGGGTGCAGGTGGAAAGAGAAGATTGGTCCCGACCAGGACCCCAATCATCAAGACGACGGCCAGGACGAGCCTGGCCTCGGTGTTCATGCGCCCTTCCATGAATTCACGCGTGGGCTTCCGGGGAATCAGGCACGCCCTCGTCTCGGGAGGGCGAGGCGGTGTCCGATGAGTCTACGCCGGGAACCGGATCGTAGCCATGGCCGCCAAAGGGGTGACAGCGGACGAACCGCCGTAGAAAGATCCAGATTCCACGCACTGCTCCGAAGCGCTCAATGGCTTCGTAGGCATACGCCGAGCACGTGGGGGTGAAACGACAGGACGGACCCTTCAGGGGAGAGATCCCCCGCTGGTAGAACCGGATCAGCCCGAGGGCGAGGCGTCGGAACACAGCCGCTCCGTGATGCGAATCAGATCCGATCGCAGATCCTGGAAACTGGACCCATAGGTGCCGGGTCTCGTACGAACCAGGATGTCCAGTTTGCGATCGCGAGCGCGCAGCCGGGGGAGGACCTCTTGCCGACCGATCTCCCTCAATCGCCGCCGAAGGAGATTTCGCTCCACGACGGTCCGGCCGTACCGGGGCACGATGATCCCGAACCGTGGATGGGACGCGGATGAACCACTGATGAAGAGGTCCAACTGTCCGGCTCGCATGCGCCGGCCGTTTCGGAGGAGGCGGCGGATCTCCACACCTCTCCGAACTCTGGCGGAACGGGGGAGACGCTGACCCACACGGGGATCGGCCCCCTCGGTGCCGCCTGCGTTCACCGAGGGACCTACTTGCGTCCCACCTTCACTGCCAGACGGTGCCGCCCCTTCTTGCGACGGCGGTTCAGCGTCTTGCGTCCAGCCTTTGTCTTCATCCGGGCCCTGAAGCCATGCTTGTTGAGCCGCTTCCGGTTCCGGGGATTGTATGTGGGTCCCATGATGGGCCTACCTGTGTCATACTGGAGACGAGCTTCTTCCGAGAGTAGCAGGGAAAGATACTTGCCTTTCAGGGAGGTCGTCAACCGCTGGGCCTTCGATTGACTTTTCCACATCCGCTCCCTAGCGTTGGTCCCCCCGGTTGTCTACGGACTCTACCCTGATCCTTCCCCTACGTGTAGTCTGGATCTACACCTGATTCCCTCGGATTTATGGAGCTTACGCCCTCCGAAGTCTGGTCCAAAGTCCTCCTTCTGGCGAAGGAACGGATGCCGGAGCAGAGCTTCCGGACCTGGCTCGCCGGAAGTGAGGCCGTGGGCCTCAGCGGTAATACCCTGCTGGTAGAGGCGCCCAGCAACTTCCATGTGGAATGGATCGAAGACAAATACGGGGAGGATCTGACCGAGATCGCCTCCCGGGTGGCCGGCCGCCCCGTGGCTCTGGACTTCCAATCCACCACCACCACCGACGCCCCGCCCCTACCCGAAGTGGAGCTCTCTGGGCCTTCCAGCGGGCGCTCCACCCTGACTGGCCAGGCCACGGACGAACCCGGGGAAACCGCTGAAAGACCCCGTCCCAAGCACGGGTCCCTCCACGATCGGTACACCTTTGATCGGTTCGTCGTTGGCAACAACAATCAGTTGGCGGCTGCCGCCTCACGGGCCGTAGCCGAGAACCCGGGCCGGACCTACAATCCCCTCTTTCTCTATGGGGGAGTGGGTCTGGGGAAGACCCATCTCATGCACGCCGTAGGCCATGAGATCCTGAATCGCTCGTCCAGGCCCAAGGTGGCGTACATCACCACCGAAGAATTCATGAACGAGCTGGTTCGATCCATCCAGCAGGCCACCACCCGGGAGTTCCGGCAGCGGTTTCGGCAGATCGATCTACTCCTGGTGGACGACATCCACTTCCTCGAGCGGAAGGACAGCACCCAGGAAGAATTCTTCCACACCTTCAACGCCCTCTACGACGCAGGGAAACAGATCGTCCTCACCTCCGATCGTCCCCCGAAGGAACTCCCGGGCGTGGAAGACCGACTCGTCTCTCGTTTCGAGTGGGGGTTGGTTGCCGACATCAAGGCACCCGACTACGAAACCCGGGTGGCCATCCTCCACAAGAAGGCAGCCGACGACGATCTTACGCTGGACGACGACGTCATGGACTTCATCGCCCGGTCCTGCACTGCATCGGTCCGGGAGCTGGAAGGGGCGGTGATCAAGCTCCTGGCCTATTCCTCCCTTCGAAAGGAGGAGATCTCGGTGGATCTGGCCCGGACTGCTCTCCGAGGGGTCATCCGGGAGACTGGGGGCTCGGAACCCGCCCGCCTCACCGCCCAGACCATCCGGGACAGGACAGCGGCGGAATGGGGAGTGAAATCGGAAGGATTGGCATCCAAACGTCGGACCCGGGACCTGACCGAGCCCCGCCAGGTGGCCATGTATCTCATCAAGGAGCTTCTCGACGAATCACTGGTCCGGATCGGAGGCACCTTTGGCGGACGGGATCATTCCACCGTCATCCACTCCATCCGGAAGGTGGAAGAGCGGATGGATGCGGACGAGGCCTTCGCACGACGGGTCCTCCGCCTGAAAGACGAACTTGACCGGTAGAATGGAGCTGAAAGTGGCGTCCTCGCATTGGGCCGGCGGCAGTTCCCATGTGCCTGCAGAAGGCGAGGTGGGAATCCCGTGGAAAAGCTGTTGAAAACCCTGGAGTTTTGCTCAACGCCCGTACAACCGTGGGGAACATCTGTATCTCCACCATGTTCTCCCCGGCCTTTCCACGGGTCGGCAGCCGGGACAGGAGTGGTCCGGGACAGGCACTTTCCCTATCCTCCTACCCGGGTTGTCCACACTTCCACAGCCCCTACTGCTACTACTGTATTTAGTTCTTATAGAAGAGTAGAAGAAAGCTTCCCGGTGGAAATCCTCCACCTGATCCGCTCACCGATACTGGGGACAGCCCCAAGCCCGGAGCCGAGATGAACTTCACCATCACTCGCCAGAACCTCCACGAGGGGCTCAGCGCCGTCTCGGCCAGCATCCCCTCCAAGACCACCCTCCCGGTCCTCTCCAACATCCTCTTCAATGCCACTGAGGATGGGATCTTCATGAGTGGTACGGATCTCGATGTGTCCGTCCGTATCCAGGTCCCGGCCGACGTGGAAACCCCGGGAACCATGACGGCTCCCGGAAAGAAGCTGCAGGAGATCGTCCGTGAGCTTCCGGACGAACCGGTGAAGGTCCAGACCCGGGGAGACCAGATCGAGCTTCGCTGCGGCCGATCCCACTTCAAGCTCAACGGCCTCCCTTCCGATGACTTCCCTGCCCTTCCGTCCGTTTCCTTCGAAGGGGGATGGGAGACCACAGGCGAACAGCTTCTCTCCCTGATCCGCCACACTTCCTTTGCCGTGTCCACCGAGGAGACCCGTCCTGTGCTCAACGGGGTCCTCTGGGAGCTCCGGAACGGAGAGATGCGGATGGTGGCCACCAACGGGCATCGGCTGGCCAAGATGAGGGTCCCCACCGGACCCTCCATGGAGACCACCACCCAGCTCATCGTTCCCCCGGGAGCCCTCCAGCAGGTCCAGCGCCTCTTCGACAAGGATGAGGTGATTCGGGTCGGGAGAGATGGGAACCACCTGGGCTTCCACTCCGATGGGACCGAAGTCTACACACGTCTGATCGAAGGGAGTTATCCCAACTACGAACAGGTGATTCCCAAGGACAATGACCGGATCGCGCTGGTGGATCGGAAGCCCCTGGAATCCGCCATCAAGCGGGTGGCGGCAGTGGCGTCCGATCAGACGCACCGGATCCGCATGGAGTTCACACCCAACCGGATGGTCTTCAATGTGCTGACGCCCGACCTGGGTGAGGCCCACGACGAGCTGGAGGTCACCTACGACGCGGAGGATCTCACCATCGGGTTCAATGCCAACTACCTGCTGGAGGTCCTCCGATACATGGGCACCGACGAGGTCCGGATGAGCTTCAAGGCTCCGGAGAGGGCGGCCACTATCGAACCCGTGTATCCCGAGGGGGAAGGTGAGGGCGTGGAATACCTCTGTCTGGTCATGCCCCTTCGTCTGGTGGACTGACGCCCAGTGCCTTGGCAGAGGCCAACAGTTCGGAAGCCGTGAAGAGACGGATGAGGGGAAGGTCGGCATCTTCCTGAATCCGGGCCTGACCGCCGGCCTCCCGGTCTACCAGGGTAAAGACGGCCAGAAGCTCCGCGCCGTGATCCCGGAGGGCGTCGATGGCCCGCAGAACGGATCCGCCACTGGTCATGGAATCCTCGATGACAACCACCGGGGCGCCGCTGGGCAATCCACCCTCGATCTGGTTTCCGGCTCCATGGGCCTTGGGGCGCTTTCGCACAGAGAAGGCATTGACCGGAGATCCCTCGATCCAACTCCGATGGGCCAGAGCATAGGAGATAGGGTCAGCACCCATGGTGAGGCCCCCGACCCATTCCGGTGCCATTCCGGCGTCACGGATGGCGGCCAGACCCAGTTGACCCACCAGTGCCTGGCCTTCAGCGCACATGGTGGTTCGACGGGCATCGATGTAGTAGGACGAACGAGCACCGCTGGCCAGGGTAAAGTCACCCAGGACCAGAGATCGTTCGACGAGGAGTTCCAGGAGGCGGTCGCGTTGGCTCATACGGAAGAACTTCGTTCCAGGACCGGCGCCGTCAAGGCGCAATGTCGGGAAGCCCAGGTGAACAGACCGGCTCTCCGGCTTGGCTGGCTGGCGCTCCTCCTCCTGGGATTGGCTGGATGTGACGGTGATTCGGTCGCACTCCCCGATCCTCGTTTTGGCCAGATCGGCCAGCTCCAGGTCCAGGTCCAGTCTCCAGTGGCGGATGGCGTTGGGATGCTGGAGGAGACGCTGGTCTGGCGCTCCGATGGTCCCTGGGTTCTGGCTGAAAGGATCAGCTATGGCCAGGGGATTGGCGGAGAGACGGTCCGGCGTCCCGTGCTCAACCCCGGAGACCTGGCCACCGAGTATCGGTCCCTGGTCCAGCAGGTCAATGAATCGCCGGGTCTCCGCCTATTTGCCGGCGACGTGCCCCAGGGACTGGAACCGGAGTGTGAATCGTCCCAGTCCCGGGTCGTCCTCACCATTCGGGATGATTTCCAGGATGAGGACGCTCGGTGGAGCCGCTGCGCCGACGGAGGATTCTTCACTGCCACTCCAGGGGGAGCCGGACCGGATCCAGGTGCCTCCCGGGTCGTCACCACAGCCCAACTCGCCCGCTTTTTCACGCTGGGTGAGACTGCCATCTCCAGCTACCTGGGAACCGTCCCGTTTCGCACCCTGGATCGGGGAGGGGATTCGCCCGCTCGGCCGGTGGGTCCGCGGAGCTTTCGCTCCGGCGATGGAGAGACACCGGGAGACTGGGAGCATTTCTGGGCCAGCCACGGCGGTGGAGGCTCTCCACCCCCAGTGGACTGGAACCACGAAATGGTGATCCTGGCTGCTGTGGGTCGACAGTCGGAAGCCGGTGATTCGGTCCAGGTCCGGCGGATCCTGCCAATCGATGAAGGCACCCGGGTAGAGCTGGTTCGGCGAGTGCCTGGTGATTTCTGCTCGCCGGCAGCCCAGGAAGGATATCCCTACCATCTGGTGGTGGCCCCTCGGACTGCTGCCCCCATCCAGTTTGCCGAGCCCCTGGTGGAGCGGATCCCGTGCGGACTGTGAGCCAGGCTCTACCGCTGCATTTTCCGGGTCGGACGGCACCGGTCTCCGTCAACCCTGAATCCGGATGAGCCTTCGACGGAAGTACGTCCTCATCCTGGTTGCCTTTTCCCTGGTTCTCACCCTGGGAGGCGGCTGGCTCTCCTGGACCCTGACGGCGGGGGCCCTGGAGGACCAGATGGATGAAAAGGTCCTCTGGGTGGCGGGGACCGCCACGGAGGTGGGTCTGGATGGGCCTGCTCTTCTGGGATTCACCCAACCCGGAGACTCGGTGGAGGTCTTCTTCACCAGCCAGCAGGCCCGGTTGGAACGTCTCCAGCGGTATGTGGACGAAGCCTACATCTTCCGGAGAGACAACACCGTCATCGCCTCGAGCATCGCTCCGACCAGCCTGCCCATCGGCACCCCCCTTCGCTGGCTCGACGCCTATGGTCCGGAGCTGGAGGAGGCCTGGTCGGTGGGGGAGTCCGTGACGCCTGCTTTCACCGGCGAGGATGGCCGACCGTACAAGTATGCCTTCCACCGTCTTCAGGACAGCGATGCCATGCTGGCGGTCCTGATCCCGGCAGATTTCCTGGACCCGCTGGCCCGTTTCCAGCGGACTCTCCTGGGCGGAGCCATCGTCTCCGGTCTGCTGGCGACATTCCTGGCCATTCTTCTGGCCACCAATATCGTCCGCCCCCTTGAACGCCTCTCTCGAGTGGCCCTCCGAATCCAACGCGGCCGCTGGGACCGGCCGGTGGCGGTGGAGCGGGGCGACGAGCTGGGTCGCCTTTCCAGGGCCATGGAGCGGATGCGGAAGGGCGTCATCCAGCGGGATGAACAGCTACGGCTCATGCTGGCTCAGGTGGCCCATGAGATCCGGAATCCCCTGGGAGGTCTGGAGCTCTTTGCCTCGGCAGCGCTGGAGACCGACGATCGGGAGGAACGGCTCGAACTCCTGGGCCGGGTCCGGCGGGAGGTGGAGAGCCTGAACGGGATCATCAATGATTTTCTGGCCTTCGCCCGGCCGATGCACAGCGAGACCCGCCTCCACGACCTCCGGGAGCCCATCGAGGACGCCGTGGCCATGGTCCGGATGGGATTCGACGGAGATGGCACCGAGCTGCGCGTCCACCTTCCCCCGGAGCCCCTCCTGGCCCGAGCCGACCCGGACCACGTGAAGCGAGTCATCCTGAACCTGGTCCAGAATGCGGCTCACGCAGGAAGAACGGTTCGCCTGGCAGCGTGGTGGTTGAACGGAGAAGCCGTGGTTTCGGTCATGGATGATGGGCCCGGCGTCCCGGTAGAATCCCAGGAGCGGATCTTCGAGCCCTTCGTCACCGACAAGGAGCAGGGTGCCGGGTTGGGTCTGGCCATCGTCCAGCGGGTGATGGAGACCAACGGGGGCCGAGTGGAACTGGTTCCGAGAGACGCGGAGCGGGATCCCGATCCCTACCCTGAAGATCTCGGTGGGACCGGCGCCGAGTTCCGAGTATATTTCACGGGATCCGACGACCTACCTGCGGAGCTCGAGCCGTGAGAGAGCTTCCCACAACTTCAGGACGGGGTGGTCCATGGCACAGATCCTGATCATCGATGACCACGACAGCATGCGGGAGGGGCTGGAGCTCCTCCTGCGACGTCGAGGTCACCGAACCATTTCGGCAGAGAATGGTCCGTCTGGGCTGGAACTCCTGGAGGAGAGTGGTGCCGACCTGGTCATCACCGACCTGAAGATGGCCAAGATGAACGGGCTGCAGGTCCTGAAGGAGGTCCGGGAGCGCTTCCCTGCCACCGAGGTCCTGGTCATCACGGCCTATGGCACCATCGAGAAGGCCGTGGAAGCCATGAAGCTGGGCGCTGCCGATTTCTTGACCAAGCCCTTCTCATCGGAAGAATTTGCCGTGAAGGTGGACCGACTCCTCCACACCCGGGAAGAACGGGAACGGCTCCGGAGGGAGAACCGGACCCTCCGGGTGGAGAACACCTATCTTCGGGAAGAGCAGTCCGAGCCCCGGGTGGTGCCCCGATATTCGGAGATCATCGGAGAGTCGGAGGCCATGCAGAATGTCTTCCGGTGGATTGACCGGGTGGCCAGGAGCGACTCCACCGTCATGATCTACGGGGAATCGGGGACGGGGAAGGAGCTGGTGGCCCGGGCCATTCACGCCAGTTCCAACCGAGCGGAGGGACCCTTCGTCCGGGTCAACTGCGGCGCCCTCTCCGAGTCCCTCCTGGATTCGGAGCTCTTCGGCCATGAAAAGGGAGCCTTCACCGGCGCCGAGCGACGTCGCCGTGGCCGGTTCGAGCTGGCGAGCGACGGGACCCTCTTCCTGGACGAAGTCGCTACGGTGGCGCCTCAGACCCAGATCCGACTCCTCCGTGTCCTGCAGGAGCGGGAGTTGGAGCGGGTGGGAGGAGAGGAGACGATCTCCGTGGATGTCCGGGTCATCGCGGCCACGAACCAGCCGGCCCATGAACTCGTATCTGGGAACGGGTTCCGGGAGGATCTCTTCTACCGGCTCCACGTGGTCCCCATCACCCTTCCTCCCCTGCGGGATCGGAAGGAAGACATCCCCCACCTGGTGAACCACTTCATCGAGAAGCTGCGAGACCGGACCTGCTCCCCGGTGGAAGAAGTGACCACGTGCGCCCTGAGTCGCCTCCGGGAGTATGATTGGCCCGGCAACGTCCGGGAGCTGGAGAATGTGGTGGAGCGAGCGCTCGTCCTTTCCGACCAGGAAGAGTTGTCGGCTGACGAGCTTCCTCCCTTCGAACGAGGGGAGGGCGGAGCAGAGCAGCGGATGGATCCGACCCTCACCTCCGACGGCCTGGACTTGAATCAGGTGGTGGAGGGGATGGAGGAACGCCTCCTGCGAAAGGCCCTGGACCAATCAGACGGTGTGAAGGCCGAGGCGGCTCGCCTCCTGGGTCTGAAGCCCAGCGCTCTCTATTACAAACTGGAAAAGTACGGAATCGAGGCATGAAGTGAGGCGGAGGGACGGGCCCCGGCTGGGCAGGATCGGCCGCCATCCCAGGTGGGGTGGCGGCCTCGCTGTCCTGTACCTGCTCCTGGCGGTCCTGGTGGCCATGGGTGGAGCCGGAGAGGTAGCGGCCCAGGATCCGCTGGAGAGCTACGAGACCCGGTACGAGGAGGCGCTGGAGCGCTATGTGGAGGCGTTGGAGGTCAGGGACGCCGCCCTTCGGGAGCACGACATCCTCATGGACCGGCAGGAGGATGCCCGTCGATCCAGGGATGAGGATCGAGCGCGGGAGGCCATGCGTCGGGTCCACGACCAGGGGGTCCAGGTCATGCTCCTGGACCAGCAGTTGCGGCGGGTCGCCGCGGATCTCCAGTCCGCCGGACAGGAGTACCTGGCAGCCCTGGAGCGTCGAGAAGACGAACTCCTGGACGCCATCGAGGACGCCTTCCTCCCGACTACCCGATTGCGGCTGGATCGGGAGATCAGTGAGATCCGGGCCCGGTATCGGGAGGTGGAGCGCCAGTCGGGAGCTCCCTCCCTCGGGGAACTGCGTCCCCTTCCGGATGTGGTGGTGGACCGGCGCGATGGACCGGAGGAGCTGCGGGGAAAGGCCGGGATGCTGGAGAACCGAGCCGCCGAGTATGACTCGGTCATCGCCGGCCTGGAGCGGGAGATCGCTACCCGGGAACGTCGCATCCAGCAGGAACGGAGTCGTGAGGATCTCATGGCCGGCATCTCCCGCTTCGATGACGATGCGCTGACCGGAGGGGGGCTCCTCCGACCGGGAGATTCCGATGGTCCTGGCGACCTCGACCCCCAGGTTCCGGTGAACCTGGCCGACCTTCCACTGACCGATCAAGTCGTTCTTCTGCGAGACTACCTGGGGGTGGCTCAGGAGATGCGGGATGAGGCCCTGGCCCTGGCCCGGGTCTTCAGGGAACGAGCGGGTGGAGGAGGACCATGAGGAGCTGCGTCTTCCTCTTCCTGACTGGCGCCCTCCTCCTTCCAGGGGTCTTTTCCTGGGGCGGCCTGGAAGCCCAGGTCACCTGGCGGGACATGGTGGTGACGGGCGGCCTCTCCTCGGAAGGATACCAGGGGAATCTGCCCACCGTGGGTCAGGTGGTCCGGGATTCCACCGAATTTGCGTCGGCCGTCATCGGGGAGTTCGGAGCTCGAGGCGAGCTCCTGGCACAGGTCGGTGAGCGGGGTCGGGCCAACCTGGCTTTCGACGGCGGGCTCCGGCAGTTCTCGGCCCGAGGCTTCGAACAGAGGGATTACGCCCCCCGGGAGCTCTCCGGCACCTTGAATCTGGGCTACACCTATCAACCCGGCGCTTCAGGGCTGCTGGGTGCCCGGCTCCGGCTCCGGGGGCGAGACGTGGCGGATCGGCCTCCCATGCCCCTCTTCCTCCAGCCGGGGTATCGAGCAGCGTCGGGAGCCATCGTCGGTGAGATTCTGGATGAGGAAGGCCGCCGCTGGGATCTGGAGGTCCAGGGCGAGTGGGCCGACTACCTGGCCCCTGCCTTTGCTCCCCAGATCCGGCTCCTGGATCGCCGGACCACCGGTATCGAGGTGGGGGTCCGACCCAACTGGGAGCGCTCAGGGGATGTCCGATTCCACATCGGGGCCGATCTGTCCCGCTTTCCGGAGCAGGGCACCTTCGACTCCTCCGATCTATATCGCAGGGACCAGGCCCTGCAGGCCGGGGCGAGCTGGACGTGGAGCGGACCGTTCCTGGCTCAGCTGGCCGGAGAGGCCCGGATGAACCGATCCAATTCGCTCCGACCGGAGTATGACTCAGGCACGGTTCGGGCCCTGGTGGCTGCCTCCCTGCCCGTGGATGTGGCGGTGACCGGGTATGTGGCCCTGACGGGGAAGCGGTATCGCCACCCTACCGACTTCGCACGCCTGATTCCCGGAGAAGAGGCAAACAGTGCTTCGCAGGCCTACCTCTCGTTGAACCGGGCTCTGGCTGGAAATCTGGATGGCACGGTCCGTCTGAACTGGACCCGGGCCGAGACGGAGATCGGGGGCCAGTACTTCCAGCGATTCGGGGTCTCGGTCTTCCTCAACTACCGACCGGGCTTCTGACGGCCCCTGCTCTGGCGGGACCAGGAGCGTTCCCGGAGCTATCGCACCGGGCCCGGAGGGGNNGAAGCAGNGGGNACGAGGAAGGCCCAGGCCACGTAGCGGCCGTGGTGGGAGATGGAGAGATCGATTTCCGGTCGAAGCTCCTCATCCACCAGGACTCGAGGAGGGGTTCGACCGGGACGGTTCCGGGAGGTGTCGATCCGTACCCGCGGTGTGGGGCGGTCCTGGGCATCCTTCACGGGTGGTCCCAGGTAGCTGGCCAGGCGGATCTGGACCAGCCGGCGAGCTCGTGCGGATTGGACGTGGTGGGCTCCCGAGGCTCTCTCGGACGGCGTCGGTGGCGCCGTCTCTTCCTCCTCTCCCCATCCGTCCACTCCCACCTCTACCCGAGGCCGATCCCTCTCGGCCCCGTCGCCCCCCCATCCGATCATGTGGAGGAATCGGGGAGTGGCCAAGCCCTGGACCTGACACCGATGCCCTCGCCATTGCACTCGGCCTCGAAGGTGGGTGCTACCGTCGGGGGTGCCGGTTTCGGAGAGGAGAACCTCCACCTCCCGGTGGCGGAAGACGGGAGGGCTGCCCTCCAACTTCGACACCACCTTGAACGCCGTCTCCTTGGCCGCCCAGAGGCTCCAGAGCCGGCGGAGGCGGTGTTGTGGGTCCCCGGGATAGGCGAACCAGTCCATCTCCCGTGGGGAGAGGACGCGCAGGGGGAGGCGGTCCCCCCGGGGTCGGTGACGACAGCGGGGGTGGGTCAGGTCCACCACGTCATTGCCCACGTAGATCGGGGCAGTGGATTGGATCATATGTTGATCTGGACCCGCCAACCCCGGTCACGTTCCATCGGCATGGGATCCCTGGGTCCAGGGCGGGGTCCGATGGAGACGACGACGGGTCCCCGGTCAAAGACGAGGGTTGGCCCATGCCTGAGGATGTAAAGTGGCGCATGCCACTCCACGAGTCCTGAATGAAGACGAGGCCCGAGAATGAGCGAGCTGGCGGATGGACTGGAGCGTTTTCGCAGATTGAACAGGGAGATGCGGCTTCAGCTCCTCCTGAACTATGCGAAAAAATTCCCGGACCTTCCTCCCGAGCTGGAAGAGGCCCGGGATGCTGGACTCAACAAGGTTGAGGAGTGTCAGACCCCCCTTTTCCTCTGGCTGGGCGTGAACGAGGACGGGGCCGTGACCATCCACTCCTTCGCACCCAGGGAGGCGCCCACGGTGCGAGGTTTCATGGGTTTTCTGATGGAGCAACTCCAGGGCGCCTCGGTGGAAGAGGTGGAGGCGCTTCCCCGCGACCTGCTGGAACGGATGGGGTTGAGTGAGGTCCTGGGCCCGGTCCGGACCCGTGGGCTTTCAGCTGTGCTGGATCGGATCAGGAGGGACCTCAGTCGGGCGAAGTTGCGCTGAGGGCTGAGCGGACCTGAGGGGGGATGCGCATGGGCCGGCCATCCTCGCCCACCCAGACGGCCACGATCCGGGCGTCAACAGCCGTCTCACCCTGAGCTGGTGATGGGTCAGCTTCCTCCGTGGATGCCATGGAACCGGAGGGGTCTGGAGGCGCCTCGACGTGGTCGGGCGTTTCGTGCAGGCGGACGAGCCGTTGCCGGATGATCATGGAGCTGTTTCGGAACTGTTCCACCCAGGTATCCACCCGTAGACGGTCGCCCAGCCGGCATTCCCTGCGGTAGTCCACCTCAATTCGGACTACATGGACGGCCCAACCCTCGTCGTACATGCGGGAGAGGGGAAAACCACCTTCGGCCAAGGCATCGAAGCGGGCCTGTTCCAGGTAGTTGAGGTAGACGGCGTGGTTCACGTGTCCCAGACCGTCCAGCTCGTAGCTTCGGACCTGAAAAAGAGTGGAGAATGCGGGGTGGGTGGATGGATCGGTCACGGTGTTTCGGGGTTGGTGTGGTTCCCGGCCCACGGCGTGGACCCGGAAAAAATTTCCCGGATGGCACTGGACATGGGATGTCCGTACATCGATTATCTTATTCAAACTTAAGAGATGCATCAGGTCCACCCGTGGGGCCGGACGTCTCAGCCATCAGGGGGCCGGCTCGAGCTGGAGCCGGGTCCTCTGGCTGGCAGAACCCCCTGTTGTCCGGAAGCGGAAGCGTCCACTCCGCTGGGGCAATTGAGTGCCGCAGGGGAATCTCAGTGGCAGGAATCCCTTCCATTTCGGGAAACTCGGCTTTGAGTCTGGGAAGAGAGAAAGACAGCGGCGTACTGGACCTGGACCGGGCCCGCGGAAGCGAGACCGTTCTCCTGGTGGAGGATGACGATGCTGTGCGGGCCGTCACCCGTCGAGCCCTCGTCCGGTTCGGCTATTCGGTCCTCCCGGCCACCGGAGGGACTGAGGCCCTGGAGATCGCGCGGGGCCACCCGAAAGTGATCGAACTCCTCCTCACCGACATCATGATGCCCGGGATGAATGGGGTGGAAGTGGCCACTGAGGTGGGCCGGATCCGACCCGGGATCCGGATCTTCTACATGTCCGGATACGCTGATCAGGATCTGGTTCGAGAGGGACTCCTGTCCCCTGGAACCCGGTTTCTCCAGAAGCCTTTTACACCCCAGGAGCTGGCCGAGCGGGTGCGGGAGATCCTGGACGACGCGTAATGCTTTGACAGGGGCATTTTGTCCCGGATAGATTGGTGGCTGGTTGGGCCACTTCGGGTCAGGAGGTTGATCGTTCTGGGGAGTACCTGACCCTTCTCGTTGGACGCTGGGGTGTTCCGTGACCCAGGATCGATCACTCGACCCGGCCACGCTGAAGGCCATCCTCCATGACGGCCCTGACCTGGCCTGGATCGCCGAGCCTGGAGGACGACTTCTCTTCCTCAGCCGAGAAGGCCGCCGGCTCCTGGGGATCTCTCCCGATGCAAGCCTTTCCCCCCTGACCCTGGCCCAGATCCATCCCCAATGGGTGCAGGCCGACGGTTCCCTGCAGCTCCCCGGCGTCGGCCAGGGAACTGACCGTTGGCAAGGTGACACCACCCTCCAGCTTCCCGATGGAAGCGAGCTCCCCATCCGTCAGACCCTCCTGATCCACCGCTCCTCGTCCGGCCAGGTCGAACTTTTCTCAAGCCTGGGGCAAGACCGAAGTCCCTGCGTTCGCGCCCAACGATCGCTGCAGGAGCGGGTCAAGGAGCTGACCACTCTCCTTGCCGTGAACCGGGAGCTCAACCAGACCCATCTTCGGTTGGAAGAACGGATGCACGGTCTAGCCCAGATGTTGCCCGAGGGATTCCGCTACCCTTCCGTCACCGAGGTTCGGATTACCGGAGAGGCGGGTCAGTGGGCCACGGATGGGTTCCAGGAGACCCCCTGGATGTTGGCGAGCCCCATCCGGGCCCGGGGTGAGTTGATGGGCGAGGTGACGGTGGCGCTGACGGAGGACCCACTCCGAGAGCTGGGTGAGAACGGTCCCTTCCTTCCAGAGGAGAGACAGCTCATGGACCAGGTGGCTCAATCCATCGGCGAAGCCATCGAAAGGGAAACCTGGCACTGGGAATCCTTTCGGGCGCAGCGGATGGAGACCGTGGGCCGGCTGGCCAGTGGCGCTGCCCACGACTTCAACAACCTCCTCTCGGTCATCCAGGGCCACGCCGAACTGGCTCAAGGTGCCCTTCCCTCCTCTTCACCCATCGCCCAGGACCTCTCCCAGATTCTGAAGGCCACTCGGCAGGGAACCAGTCTCACGGGTCAACTCTTGTCGTTCAGCCGAACCCAACCGTTGGAGGAGGAGGAGGTCCTGGTCCCGGAGATCCTGGCCGGTGTGGAACCCATGGTTCGGAGCCTTGCCCCGGAGCGGATCGACGTGGCGGTGGAGGTAGAGGAGGAAGCACGAATCCAGGTGGACGTGAGCAAGCTGGACCAGGCTCTCCTGAACCTGGTGATCAACGCCATCGACGCCATCCATGGGTCCGGATCGATCACACTCCGGGGTGGGGTCCAGGAGCTCACCCCGGAGGAGGTCCGTCGGATTCCTTGGCACGTGGAACCTGGGCTGTACGCCGAGTTGGTCGTGGAGGACGATGGGGCCGGGATCCCACCTGAGCTGGAGAGTCGCATCTTCGAGCCCTTCTTCACCACGAAGGCCGAGGGGGAGGGGACCGGGCTCGGCTTGTCCATGGTGTACGGATTCGTGAAGCAGAGTCGGGGACACATCTTCATCGAGTCGGAGCTGGACCAGGGCACCACGGTCCACCTCCTTCTCCCACTGGCACTGGAGGGACAGGACCGGAAGGGCGTCCCGGCGGGGGATTCAGATGAGGGAGGGCAGCCGAAGGAGGCTTCCGCCCAAGCCGTCCCGGCCAAGACCTTGCTCATCGCCGAAGACGACCCGTTGGTGCGCAGNGCNCTNCGGCGACTGCTGGAGCACGATGGTCACAAGGTGGTNGAGGCCCCTGACGGGGAAGCGGCATTCACCGAGGTGAAGCGCCGCCCACATTCCTTCGACCTGGTCATTGCCGACCTGGTCATGCCACGGATGGGTGGAGTGGAGCTCATGAGGGCCCTTCGCACCGCCAATCCGGAAACCAAGGTGGTCCTCATGTCCGGATATCATTCGGAGCGGGAGTTGGCGGGCCGGACGGTGCGCGGCGCCACCGCCTTCCTCCGGAAGCCTTTTTCCCAGGAGGAAGTCAGGGAGCTCATCAACCGGATCCTGGCCTGAAGCCCCAGGCGTGCGATGCCGGGTCGGCGGACTCGACCTGGGGGAGGGCGGTTTCATCCGAACCGAATGGCGCAAGCTTTGCACTCCTAATGAGCTGCCAATCCCTCTCGAACCGCGCGATGCCCCCGGGTGATGGGGCTCGCCACTGGTATGGCAGGACGATCATGAGCAACCGGCCCGCAGCCGAGCACCTGGGCAACCTGCAAGATCCGGCTCATTTTGCACGCCTTGTGGAGTCGGATCCGGGGTGGCGCACGACCCTGGATCGCCTGGCCGATCTTACCCGACGCGTCCTGGACGTGCCCTTTGCTCAGGTCAACGTAGTTCTCGGTGAGGAGCAGCATTCTCTGTCATCCGTGGCAGGGGATGGAGAGTTTCGATCCTGGAATGGGCCCCGGTCCGTGGCGGTGGAGGCTTCCTATTGTCAGCACGTGATCGGAAGTGGGAAACCGCTGGTGGTGGAGAATGCCCTGGATCACCCCTTGGTTCGGAAGAATCGGGCGACGACGGAGGCAGGTCTCCGCTCCTACGTAGGGCTGCCGTTGAAGGATCAAGCGGGGCGGACCATGGCCACCCTGTGCGTAGCCGATTTCCAGGCCCGGGAGTGGGACTCTCGGGGCATTGAGGCTTTGACAGCGCTGGCGGATCTCCTCATGCGGGAGCTTCGCACACGCCTGGTGGCTGAGGAACAGCTCCAGCAAGGGGAAGCCCGGTTCCAGTCGCTCCTGGAGAATGGCGCTGACCTCATCACGGTCCTCGATCCAGAGGGCCGGATCGGCTACCGTAGCCCCGCCTGGGCCCGGATCCTGGGTTATGAGGGGAGCGATCTGGATGGCACCGCATTCGCGTCCTTGGTGCATCCCAGCGAGGTGAAGGCATGGGAAAGGTCGTTCTTCACGGCCCTGGCTCGGCCTGAAGGACGGGCTACCGGGGAGTGGCGGGTGCGGCACCGGGACGGGTCGTGGCACACCATTCGGGGACGGGGTGTGAACCTCCTTCACGACCCGGCCGTTCGGGGACTGGTCTTGAACATGTACGACGTCACCCGCAGGCGTCAGCTCGAGGCGGAGCTTCACCAGGCCCAGAAGATGGAGGCGGTAGGCAGGCTGGCCGGCGGTGTAGCCCACGATTTCAACAATTTTCTCACGGCCATCCAAAGTAACGCCGACTTCCTGTTGGACCGGAATGACCTCCCTGCCGGAGCCGAGACCGACGTCCAGGAGATCCAGCAGGTAGCTCGCCAGGCCACCCGGGTCACTCGTCAACTTCTGACCTTCAGCCGGGCCGACGTTGTCGACTTCCAGGTCTTCGACTTGAGTGCCCTCCTCGAGGAAACCGTCCCCTTGGT